>VYKS01000133.1_pt1 | contig 45852 bp, 39 predicted proteins | sample 5114511 | NCBI WGS metagenome assembly VYKS01 (sample SAMN12291795, study PRJNA351875) | freshwater metagenome | isolation source: freshwater lake | place: USA: Michigan, Gull Lake | collected 2011-07-05 | reverse complement strand
AGCCCCGCCTCGCCCGAACGCTTGGCCGCGCCGGCGTCGTCCAGCAGTTGCAGGCGGGCCGGCTGGGCCGCCGACTTGCCCGCGTCGAAATTGTAGACCTGCCCGCGCGCGTCGGCGTCCAGGGTTCCGCCCAGGCTAGCCAGCAGCAGGGCGGCGGCCTGGGCCGGTGGGCGGGCGCCGCCGCTTGCCCCGCGCGCCACGAGGGCGCCGAGCACCTGGTTGTCGGTCTTGCCGGAAGCCGCCGTGATCAGGGCGTCGAGGATCGCCAAGTCCGCACCGCTGGCGCCGGGAATGCTGTCCTGCACCAGCCGCGCGCGGATCGTCTGGGCGCTGGCCAGGTCACCCGCCGCGACGGCCGCGCGGGCCATCAGCACGGGGTCCTGCAGCGGTCCGCCGGCGGCGGCGAGCGCCGCGATCGGGCCGGCCGAGGCCTGCGCCGCGTCGACAAAGGCGGGCAGGGTCTTGGCCTGGCGCAGGAACGCCAAGGCCGAGGCTTCGGCGGCGGTCAGGTCCGCGCCGGGCGCAACGCCGGCGAGATCGCCGGTCGCCGACCGGGTCAGCGGTTTCAGGGCAGGCGCAGCGGAGGCGACCGCAGCGGCCGAGTTGACGTCGAGGTTCAAGCGGCGCGACAGCGCATAGTTGACGCCGTTCTTCAGCGAAGCCGCACCGGGCGCGCTCCCCGCCAGCGCCGCGCCCATCAGGCGGGCGTAGTCGGCGTCCTTGGTCTGCTGCTGGGCCAGCTGAAAGGTCAGCTGGGCGGCGTCTTCCTGTCCGGCCTTCAGCTGGCAGAAAGCGCGCAGGCGCAGCCAGTAGGCGCCGCCGCGCTCCACCGTCAGGGCATCTTGCACGGCGCAGGCCTTGTCGTCCTGGCCGGTGATCAGCGCCGCCTCGGCTGCGGCCATCGACAGGGCCGAGCTGCCGGCCGCGCCGGTCGTGCGATCCAGCAGACCATCGACGCCACGCGCCTCGCCCAAAGCGATCAGAGCCAACGCTCGTTGCGCGCCCATCTCGACATCATCGCCGATCCGGGGCGGCGCGTTGGCTCCGGTCGACAGCATCCGCCGCGCCAGATCGGCGAAGGCCGGCGACAGGCCGCGCGGTCCTCCGATGCGGGGCAGCACCTCGCGCATGAGGTCCGGCGCGGTGTCCTTCCACAGGTCGCCAGGAAGGCCCCTATCGGCCAAGGCGCTGGAGAAGTAGTCGGGGGCGGCCAGGCTCTTGACCTGCACCGCCTCCTGAGCGGCGGCCAGGGTCGGCGCAGACAGGGCGGCGGCCAGGGCGATCAGCGACGGAAAACGCAGCGAATGAGGCATGGACCGGTTATGACGCATGACGAGGCTCTCGCAAACTTGGCGCTGAGGCCTAGCCTCGTGTAAACCCGCGACCGCATCATGACCGAGCTCGATCCGACTCCCGACGCCGCCCCTGCGGCCGCCCCGATCGTTTCCGACGACCTCGCCCCTCTGCGCGCAAGGACGATCGTGCTCGTGGGCTTGATGGGCGTGGGAAAGTCCAGCGTCGGGCGACGCCTGGCCCATGTGCTGGGCCTGCCGTTCCGCGACGCCGACAACGAGGTCGAGGCTGCCGCCGGCCGGTCGATTTCGGAGATCTTCGCCGAGCTGGGCGAGCCGGCCTTCCGCGACGGCGAACGGCGCGTGATCGCCCGCCTGCTGGACGAGCCGCCACATGTGCTGGCCACCGGCGGCGGCGCGTTCGTCAACGCCGAGACCCGCGCCCTGATCAACGAGAAAGCCGTCTCGGTGTGGCTGAAAGCCGATGTCGAGCTCCTGGCCCGCCGCGTCTCGCGCAAGGACAACCGACCGCTGGTGCGCGGCAAGGATCCGGTGAAGGTGCTGACCGAGCTCGCCGAGGCCCGCTATCCGGCCTATGCCGAGGCCCAGGTCCACGTCGAGACCGGCGACACCCCGCACATGGTGGCGGTCGAAGCCATTCTGACGGCCCTTCGCCAGTCGCGCGCTTAAGGAGTTCGCATGATCCGCACCGTTTCCGTCGGACTGGGCGAGCGCGCCTATGACGTGGTCATCGGGCCTGGCCTGCTGGATCAGGCCGGCGACCGTGTCGCGGCCGTCCTGGGCAAGCGCAAGCGCGTCGCCGTCGTCACCGACGCCCATGTCGGCGCCCATCACGGCGAGCGCCTCTCCGCCGCGCTGCAAGGCGCCGGGATCACCGTCGATGTCATCACCATTGCGCCCGGCGAGGAGAGCAAGAGCTTCGAAGGCCTGGCCGACCTTTCCGACCGCCTGCTGGCCTTGAACCTGGAGCGCGGCGACCAGATCGTGGCCCTGGGCGGCGGCGTCGTGGGCGACCTCGCGGGCTTCGCGGCGGCGATCTACAAGCGCGGCATCGACTTCGTGCAGGTCCCGACCACCCTCCTGGCCCAGGTCGACAGCTCTGTGGGCGGCAAGACCGCCATCGACACCCCGCGCGGCAAGAACCTGATCGGGGCCTTCCACCAGCCGCGCCTGGTTTTGGCCGATCTCGACGTGCTGGCCACCCTGCCCGCTCGGGAAATGGCCTGCGGCTACGCAGAGATCATCAAGTACGGCCTGCTCGGGGATTTTTCGTTCTTCGAGTGGCTGGAGGCCAACGTCCAGGTGGTGCTGGAGCGGAATGTCGACGCCCTAGTCCGCGCCGTCGGCCGCAGCGTCGAGATGAAGGCCGAGATCGTCGCCGAAGACGAGAAGGAAGCCGGCCGCCGCGCGCTCCTGAATCTGGGGCACACCTTCGGTCACGCGATCGAGGCCGAGATGGGCTTTGGCGACGCACTGAAGCACGGCGAGGCTGTCGGGGTCGGCATGGCCCAGGCGTTCCGCTTCTCGGCCGCGCAAGGTCTATGCCCCTCCCAGGACGCGGTCCGCGCCGAAGCCGCCATCAAGGCCGCCGGCCTGCCGACGACGCTCGCCGACGTCCGTCCGGAGCCTTTCAGCGCTGACGCCCTGATCGCCCACTGCAGTCAGGACAAGAAGGCCGAGGGCGGCAAGCTGACCTTCGTGCTGGCGCGCGGCATCGGCGATGCGTTCGTGGCCAAGGACGTGGACCGCGAGGCGCTGCGGGCGTTCCTGATCGCGGAAGGCGCGGCCTGAAAATGCGCAAACGGGATTGGCTAAAGAGGGCCGCCCGTCCAAGTTGAGCCGGGGCTTGCGTCGGAGTCGGCGCGCCAGGGGCAGGGCATGAGCGCGTTCGAGTTCTTCTTCAGCTTTTACGGCTTGCTGCTAGGCCTGTCCGTCGGCGTGCTCGCCACCGGGGCGGCGCGGGCGTTCAAGCATCGCAAGACCCAGCCCGTCGGCTGGCTTACGCCGCTGCTGGCGATCTTCGTCGCGCTGGACGTCGCGACGTTCTGGGAGAGCGCGTGGGTCAACTACCGCACGTTGCCGTTCAGCTATGGGCTGCTGATCGGCGGCATGGTCGTGGCGGTGACCTATTTCATCGCCGCCGCGCTGGTGTTTCCCGACGACAGCGACCCAAAGGCGCCGCTGGACGAGCATTTCTGGGCCAACAAGCGCGCGATCCTGGGGCTGCTGATCCTCGCAAACCTACTTGGCGTCTGCGGCCAGCTTGCAGTCAATATGACGCGGGAGAACGGTCTGGTTCTGGCGATCAACTACGCCCTCAACCTTGCGATCTATGTTCTTCTGGTCGGCGGCGCTGCCTTGACCAAACGACGCTGGTTGTTCGGCGCCCTGATCGGCCTGCACATCGCGCTCTATGTGGCGATCGCGGTGCTGTCGGTCCTCCATCCGCCGCATCCCGATACGCCGCTGGGTAAAGCCCAGGCCGAAGCCTCTCCGTGATCACAGACCTCCCTAAGCGCGGCTTAGCGGGCTAGAACACGCGCATGCTCACCGCCCTCCTCGGCCTCGCGCCGATCGTCATCGCCCTGCTGACCCTGTCGGCCATCTTCTCGGCCGCCGAGACGTCCATGACCGGCGCGAGCCGCGCGCGGATGCACCAGCTGGAGCGCGAGGGCGACCGGCCCGCCAAGCGGGTCAACAAGCTCCTATCCGATCAGGAGACGATGATCGGGGCGGTGCTGCTGGGCAACAACCTGATCAACATCCTGGCCTCGGCCCTGGCGACCCAGGTGCTGACCACCCTGATACCCGGCCCGTGGGGCGTGGCGGTGGCGACAGCGGCCATGACCACCTTGATCCTGATCTTCGCCGAGGTGCTGCCCAAGACCGTGGCCATCGTCCGTTCCGACGACGTGGCCCGAGCGCTGTCGGCGCCGACCCTGTTCCTGGTCCGGCTGTTTGGCCCGGTCGTCTACGCCGTCCAGTGGATCGTGCGCCGCACGCTGCGGGTGTTCGGCGTCAAGCTGGACATGGCCGTCGACGTGCTGGCCGCCCACGAAGAGATCCGCGGCGCGGTCGACTACCACCACTCCGAGGGCCTGGTGGAGACCGACGACCGGCGCATGCTGGGCGGGGTGCTGGACCTGTCGGACATGGACGTTTCCGAGATCATGGTCCACCGCAAGTCGATGGTGCTGCTGGACGCGGGCCTGCCGGCCCGTGACTTGGTGACCCATGTTCTGGAGGCCCAGCACACCCGTGTGCCGCTGTATCGCGACGAGCCCGACAACATCGTCGGCGTGCTGCACGCCCGCGACCTGCTCAAAGCCCTGGCCGAATGCCCGACAGGGCTTGAGGGCCTGGACATCGCCGCCATCCTGCGCGAGCCGTGGTTCATCCCCGACACCACCAACCTGAAAGACCAGCTGAACGCCTTCCTGAAACGCAAGAGCCACTTCGCCCTGGTGGTCGACGAATATGGCGCGCTGCAGGGCCTGGTGACGCTGGAGGACATCCTCGAGGAGATCGTCGGCGAGATCGAGGACGAGCACGACACCACCCTGGACGGCGTGCGCCGCCAGGTCGACGGCTCGGTCAATGTCGACGGTCATGTCACGGTCCGCGATCTGAACCGCGCCATGGACTGGCGCCTGCCCGAGGGCGAGGCGGTGACGATCGCCGGCCTCGTCATCCACGAGGCCCAGATGATCCCTGAACCGGGGCAGACCTTCATCTTCCATCGCCACCGGTTTCAGGTGTTGCGCCGTCAGCGCAACCAGATCACCGCGCTGCGCATCAGCGCCCCGCTGCAAGACGACAGCGACGCTTAGCGTGCTACCTTGATGCTGCGGGGAACCGGGGCCAGACAAGCGCGTTTGGCCTCCTTAAGAACTCATCGGGTTCTGCGTAGTGGGGGCGCGTGGTGGCCGTAGGGGCTAAAAGCGAGGATCGCGAAGCGCGGGGCGATGACGTCGGCGCGCGTCTCCTCCAGCTTGAGCGTCAGCTGGCCGCAGAGGTTCACAAGTCCGACACCCTGGCGCGCGTCACCGAAGCGATCGCCTCAAGTAACGATGTCGACGCCTGCGTGCAGACGGCCTTGGACGGCGCGCGCGAGATCAGCGGCGCCGCCTATGGCGCGTTCTTCTACAATCAGACCGAGCCGGACGGGAAAAGCTACGCGCTCTTCCGGCTTTCGGGGGCGCCGCCGGCGGCGTTCGCCGACTTCCCCCCGGTGCGAAAGACCCCCCTGTTCGCGCCGACGTTCGAGAATACGGGCGTGGTGCGCTCGGATGACATCACCCTCGACCCGCGCTACGGCCACAACGCCCCGCGCGCCGGGATGCCGCAAGGCCATCTGCCGGTGCGCAGCTATCTGGCCATCCCCGTGGCCACGCGCCAAGGCGAGGTTCTGGGCGGCCTGCTCTTCGGTCACCCGGAGCCGGGCCGTTTCACCGTTCGGGATGAAACGCTGCTGACCGGTCTGGGCGCGCAGGTGGCCGCGACCATCGAGTCGATCAAGCTGAACGCCGACGCGCTGGCTGAGCTGGATCATCGTCGGAAGGCCGAAGAACGCCTGAAATTCGCCCTCGACAGCGGCCGCATGGGATCGTGGGATCTGGAAGTGGCGAGCAAGACCTACGAAGCCTCGGACCTGTGCAAGGCCAATTATGGACGCCGGCCAGACGAAGCCTTCACATTCTCGGACTTCGTCGCCACGATTCATCCGGATGACCGTCCGCGCATTCTCGCCGCGATCGACCGAGCCATCCGCGACAGCGCCGACTACGATGTCGAATACCGCGTGATCCATCCCAGCGGCGAACTGCGCTGGCTGCACGCCCGGGGGCGCGCCGCTCAGACCGCCGACGACGGCGGCGTGCGACGTCTGGCCGGAGTCTCGCTGGACATCACCGAACGCAAGCGCGCAGACGAGCGCCAGAAGCTACTGGTCAATGAACTGAACCACCGGGTTAAGAACAGCCTGGCCACGGTGCAGTCGATCGCCGCCCAGACCCTGCGTTCCACCGCCTCGCCAGAGTTCTTTCGCGAGGCGTTCGAAACGCGCCTGATCGCCCTTTCGCAGACTCACGACCTGCTGACCCGCGAAAGCTGGGAGGGCGCGAGCCTGCGCGAGGTGTTCGACGTCGAACTGCACGCGATGGCCGGTGAGGACCGAGTCAGCTTCGACTATGTCAGCGACGTGCGCCTGACGCCGAAGGCGGCCGTGGCCTTGGGTATGGGAATACACGAACTGGCGACCAACGCGGTGAAATATGGCGCGTTGTCCACACCGCTCGGGCGCGTGAAGGTGGTCTGGCGCCTGGAGCAGAATGTCCTGCGTCTGACCTGGACCGAAAGCGGCGGCCCGGAAGTGCATCCTCCCGCCCGCCGCGGCTTTGGCGCGCGGCTTCTGGAACGAGGCCTTGCGGCCGAGCTATCCGGCGGCGTCGAGCTGACCTATGATACCCCCGGCCTCGTCTGCCACATGGCGCTGCCCCTGCGCGCCTTGGAGCCCTGATACATGAAGACTCTGTCGTCCCTGAAGGTTTTGGTCGTCGAAGACGAGGCGCTGGTCTCGATGCTGGTCGAGGACATGCTGACCGATCTCGGCTGTACGATCATCGGGCCCGCCGCCGAGATCGAGGAGGCGCTGCGCCTGGCCGGCTCGGCCGACATAGACGCGGCTCTGCTGGACGTAAACCTGGGCGGCCGTCCGATCTTCCCGGTCGCCGACGCCCTGAAGGCGCGCGGCGTGCCGTTCGCCTTCGCCAGCGGCTATGGCGAGGCAGGGCTGACCGAGGACCACCGGGGCTCCACCGTCCTGCAGAAGCCGTTCCGCGAGGCCGACCTGCGCCGGGTGCTTGAGGGCCTTGTCGCCCAGATCGCCTGACGACTGCGGGATCGCACGGCAAGCTTCAAGCCATAATAAAGGGCGGCCCGCGCTATGCAGGCCGCCCTCTTTGTATTGGCGGATGTTCAAGCCGCTGGAGCGCCTCCCGATCCCGCGACACGTCACGGGATCGGGAAGGCTCTCGCGTTCAATGCGCTCTAGAAGCGTGCGTTGATGCTGAGCTGGAAGGTGCGACCAACGGAGCTGTAGATCACGCCGACCGCTTCCTGTTCCCAGCGCTTGCCGCCGAGGTTGTTGACGTTGAACCGCAGGTCAACTTCGTCGTTGAGCTGGTAGCCGACGTACAGGTTGTAAACCGCATAGCCCTTGCGATCGAGGTAAGCGTTCTGCTCGATCGTCGCCGGAACTGCGCCGTTGAAACGGATGGTATCCGACACGGTATTGATGTTCAGGCTGGTCGAGATCTTGTCGCGCGAGTAGCCGATCGTGGTGTTGCTCTGCCACTTCGGCGTACCGATGCTGCCGAGATACTGCTCGGTGTCGCCCGGCAGGCCGGTGCCGCTGAAGCTCGACTCGTAGATGCGGTAGAAGTTGCTGTTCACCGACAGGCTGCCCCAGTCGCTCGACGAACCGAACAGCTCGGCCAGCTTCTTGCGATAGACCACCACGATGTTAGCGGCGCGCAGGTTGGTCTGAGCCAGGTTCAGATAGGTCGACTGCCAGCCGTCGTTGACGCTGAAAGCGCGGCTGGGGTTCGGTTCGGCGCCCGACGTGTAACGCGGAACCGAGTTACAGGTGTTCAGGCCGAACTGAGCGCTGTTGTTCGGATACGAGGCGGAGTCGTAGCAGTAGGTCAGCAGTTGCTCGGCCGACACGCGGGTCAGCTGGTCCTTCAGCTGGATGTCGATGTAGTCGAACGACATGCGCAGGTTCGGGATGAAACGCGGTTCCAGAACCACGCCCGCCGTCCAGCTTTCACCACGCTCAGGCTTCAGCTCCATGTTGCCGAAACGGGCGCCAAGCACCGAAGGCGTGCCGGGGTTGAACGTGCTGAGGAAGGTCTCGGCGTCGGCATTGGTCGCAGCGTAGCCCGCCGCCTTCACCGCAGCGATACAGTTGGCCTTGCGGGTCGTGGGGTTCAGGCCCGAGTTGATGTTGCCCACCGCGCAGGGGTCGCTCATCGAGGTGAACGACGCCTGGCCGCCCAGGAACAGTTCCACGCCGTCCGGCTGGCGGATGGAGCGCGTGACGTTACCCCGGAAGGTGATGTCGCGGATCGGCTGGAAGGTGGCCGCGAGCGACCAGATCTTCGAGAGATCGCCATCGTAGGTCGGGCTGACCGTCTTACCCAGCTGGTTCACGAAGGTCGACGCATCGCCGGTCTGCTTGGACCAGCGAACGGCCGGGTTGATCTCCAGACGTTGCGCGAACGGCAGGCTGAAGTCATTGCCCAGGACGGGGATGTTCAGCTCGACGCCGTATTCCTGCGCCTCGGTCTCATACTGGGTGGCCGAGATCGCCGCCGACCGCGTGCGGCCATAGCGCGAGATTTCGTCGACCCAGTAGTCGTTCTTGGTGGTGCGGCGTTCAGCGGCGAGCGCCACGCCCAGCGGACCGCCCGGCAGTTGGAACACGTCGCCGGTCACCGAGCCTTGCAGGAAGGTCTGGGTGTTCTTGAAAGCGTAGAACTGCTGAGCGGTGACGTAGTCCTTGGCCGCCTGCGTCATCTGGTTGTAGCCGAACGGATTCAGCGGCTGGCAGCTGTCGATCATGGCCTGGGTCACGACGGGCGTGAACGGCTGCTTCGCGACGAGGCCGCCCGACTGCGGGATGTCGGCCAGGTTGGTGACGATCACCGACGGGCTCTTGCCGAGATAGGCGGCGGCGTTGGTCTTGGCGCGGCAGGAGATGGCGCCGCTGCTGTCGCGAACGGTGTCGATCGCCAGCAGGTACTCCAGATCCCGGATGCCGGTGAACTCGACGTTACCGTCGGCCTTGCCGTAGGTGTAGGAGACGTCCCAGGTCCAGTTGCGGTCCAGGAAATCGAAGTCGCCCTTCAGGCCTTGCGCGAAGTTACCGATGTTGGTGACGCCGCGCTGCGGATTGTCGCCCAGGATGTCCTGGTTGGTGCGCGACATGATGAAGTTGTTGGCCGTATTGACCGCCCCGCTGTCGCGCAGCAGCTGCTGCGACGCCGCGCTCAGGTACGGGTTGTTGATGCTGACCAGAATGCCCGAGGCTTCGCTCCCGGCGGTGGTCACGGCGTTGCCGGGAGCACCGTTGCGCGGCAGCACCGTCCGAACCGTCGAATAGACGTTCTGGCTGTAGGCCTTGATCCGGTCGTTGATGTCGAAGGTCGCGAAAGCCGTGAAGTTCTTACGGACTTGCGCGTTTTGGATCAGGCTGTAGCGGCTGGTGTTGTTGCCCTCGATACCGGGGACAGCGCCCAGAACACCTTGTGCGTTCGGCCCGATATTGGCGAACGACCAGTTCTCGGCCTGACCATTGGCGTTGAAGCGTACCGGCTTGGCGATGAACGGGAACAAGGCCGCTGTCGCCGGGTTGGTGTTCGCCACCCGCGGGATGTTCGAATACAGCGAACCGACGATCAGGTTGATGTCGGTGTTCGGGTTTTGCGCCAGATATTCACGCAGGGTCGGCAGCTTGCTTTGCAGCACGTTGACGGCCAGCGTGGTTTGTTGGGCGGCGGTCAGGCCGGCGGGCGGGGTCACGCCGTACTTTGCGAACACGGCCGCGGCGGTGACGCCGGTGGGCAGAGTGGTCGGCGCGAAGTTCGGGAAGGTGCCCGACGGCGCGTTGGTGAAGTAGAGGCCATTGCCGGTGGGAATGCCGGGGACCAGCTGCGAAGTCGAGCTGACGGAGCCGGTCGGCAACAGACAGGCCGTGACTCCGACGATCGTCGTGGGACAGCCAGCCGTCGCGGTCGTGGGCGTAAAAGCGATGCCCGACGGATACTGCAGCGCATTGCGCGTGAAATAGGCGTAGGCCGTCGACGGAATCCCGTCGTCGGTGTTGCGCAGGAAGGCGCCGTTGTTCAGGCCCGTGACGTCGATGGCTGCGTTGGCGGCGAAGTTCGGGTTCCGCTTGGAACCGTTGAACGCGTTGGTCACCGCGACAGCAGCGTCGAGCGTCCACATCCGGGAGTCGGCGTACAGGGCGTTGGTCTTGGTTTCTTCGAAGGCCAGGGTCAGATTGGCCCGATCGTTCATCAGGTTCTGGCCGTGGATGACGCTGAAGCTGTAGCGGTTGGCGTCGCCCTTTTCGGACGTCCGCGCCGACACGCGCACTTCGCTGCCGACGTACTTGTCCTTGATGATGTAGTTGATCACGCCGGCGATGGCGTCCGAGCCATAAGCGGCGGCGCCGCCGACGGTCAGGGTGTCGACCCGGTCGATCAGCTGCGAGGGAATGGCGCCGAGATCGACCTGCGAGCCGGCGTTATTGCCGGTGACGAACAGGGTCGCGGCGTTACCCGAAACCTGACGGCGGCCGTTGACCAGGGTCAGGGTGCGCTGGCTGCCCAGGCCCAGAAGGTCGGCGAAGGCCGTGCCCAGGCTCGAGGTCTGCCCTCCGTTGCTGCCATAGGGGCTGGCGCCGACATAGACCATCGGCTGGCTCAGGACGATGTCGTAGGCGTTGTTGAACCCGCGCTGGATGATCTCTTCCTTGGTGACCTGCACCCCGGGGATCGTCCCGTCGAACTGGGGACGCTTGATGCGCGAGCCGGTCACCACGACTTCAGTCACAGTGGTTTGAGGCGGCGTAGCCTCTTGGGCGTAGGCATATGTCCCAAGCACCGCGCTGAGAGCGGCGCCCGCCAGTAGAGCAACTTTCATCTGTAATCTTCCCCGAACTATCCCCGCCTAAGGCGGAGCCCCAAAAATCCGAACGGCCTGCGGAGACCAACGCGAGTCGCGCGCAAAAATCATCCCAGACCGCAATCGCGCCCACTAAAAGACACTTTTCCGAGAGGAATGCGTCACAAAGGCCGATATTGCTCCGGTTTGACCTCTAGGCGCCCGCAGGCTAGGCGCCAGAACATTCGTCAGACGCCGGCGGAACCCCTTTCCCGCTATAGGGCGACACAGCGAATGTCTGCTGAAAGGGTAAAAACCCGCATCGCGCGAGCAAGAAATTACCCTTAACTGACCTGGTCATGAAGGTGATCAGACCCTCTTTCGAGCAAGAATTTCCCAATTTTGACAGATCGACACCATAAACGTGACTTTTTGGTAACGCCGCGCCGTCAACCTGCCGCAATCTCGCCTTGGTCGCTGCTAGCCCGGCGGAAAGCCTTTAACGTCGCGCGCTGAGGAATGGCCCTCATAGCTCCCCCGCGCGGCGGCGTGGCGGGCGCGCGTACTTTCGAGGACAACAAGAATATGGCGTTGAAAACCAAGGTTCTCCTGGCGACGACGATGCTGGGAAGCCTCGCGGCTTTCGCTCCGACCCTCGCTCTGGCGCAGACCGCGCCGGCGCCTGCGGCTCAGGATTCGACGGCCGTCGAGGAAGTGGTGGTCACCGGATCGCTGATCCGTCGTAACCCGCTCAATTCGCCCACCCCGCTGATCCAGGTCGGCCAGGAAGAAATCCAGCAGTCGGGCGAGATCAACATCGTCGACTATCTGGCCGACATCCCCGCGCTGCAAAACAGCCAGGTTTATGAAGACACCACCGGCGGCTTCGTCGGCATCGGCGGTCTGGCGTTCCTGAACCTGCGTAACCTGGGCTCGGGCCGCACCCTGGTGCTGGTCGATGGTCGTCGTCACGTGGCCGGCGCCCCGGGCGGCGCCTCGGTCGACGTCGACACCATTCCGAGCTCGCTGGTTCGCCGCGTTGAAGTCACGACCGGCGCTGGTTCGGCGCTGTACGGCGCCGACGCCGTCTCGGGCGTCGTCAACTTCATCATGCGCGATGACTACGAAGGCGTCGAAATGGACGCCGCGATCGGTCAGCTGAGCCAGAACACGTCGCAGTACAACAAGCGACTGTCGATCACCGCCGGCAAGAACTTCATGGACGGCCGTCTGAACGTTTACGGCTATGCCGAAACGCAGCGTTCTGACGTGCTGTTCGACAAGGACCTGGAAATCTCCTGGATCCAGAAGAACGCCCGCTTGCTCACCCTCGACGTCGACCCGACCGGCGCGGTCAACGACGGCGTCTTCGATGTCGACAAGCGCTATAACCTGCGCTCGCTGAACCGTCCGCTGGGCGGCGTGCTGGTGCTGGCCAACGGCACCCCGGGCAGCATCACCACCGACCCGGACATTCCGTACGGCGCCTGCGCCTCGACGCAAGCCAACTCGGCCACCTTCTCGTCCAACTGCTTTGCGACCAACCCGGGCCGGACCTACCAGTTCCGTGCGGACGGCACGCCCTTCCTGGCCGACTTCGGCGCGGGTCAGTCGGTCGGCGCGGTGAACCGCACCACCACCTATGGCGGCAGCGGCGACGGCCTGACGGTTGTCGAAACCAACCGCCTGCCCCAGCAAAAGGCTGAGCGCTTCCAGATCGGCGCGAACTTCGACGTCACCGACAACGTCAAGTTCTTCAGCGAACTGAAGTATGTCGAAGAAACCAACATCGACATCTTCCAGCCGCACTTCGCCAACGTGAACATCCGCGCGTTCGGCGCCACCGAGTATCCGAACGACTACGGTGCGCTGACCTCGTTCACGATCGGTCTCGACAACGCCTACATGCCGACCGAGGTGCGCAACGCGATCCTCAACAACCAGCGCACCATCTACGGCGCGCCGACGGCGACTGGCGACAGCGCCGTGACCGGCACGGTCAACGACCGTCGCGCCCAACTGCGGGTGTTCAGCTACGACCTTGGCTATCGTCCGGCGATCGCCGATCGTAACACCACCCGCTTCGTGGGCGGCTTCAAGGGCGACCTCGACTCTCTGGCCTTCGTGAAGGACGTGTCCTGGGAGCTGGGCTACACCTACGGCAAGATGAAGGCCGTCAACACCGAGCCGGAAACGATCGACGTCGAACGTTACGCCTACTCGATCGACGCCGTGGTCGACACGGCCGGCGAGCTGGGCAAGGCCGGCGCCGTCGTCTGCCGCGTGCAGTTGCTGGCCAAGCGTGGCGTGCAGATCAAGAACCTGGACGGCGTCGCCTATTCGGCCAACGATCCGACGATCGCCAACTGTAAGCCTTCGCGCGTCTTCGGCACCGGCGGCTTCGCCGACTCCAAGGACTACATCCTCACCAAGCTCGTCACCAAGGAAATGAACGAGCAGCAGGACGTCCGCGGCTTCGCCTCGGGCAACCTGTGGGACTTCTGGGGCGCCGGTCCGATCGGCATCGCCGTCGGCGGTGAATACCGCAAGGAAGAAACCAGCGCGGACCTGACGGACTTCGGCGACCGCGTGCTGTTCGGCAACTCGGCCGGCGACCTGGCCAAGATCGGCTTCAACGTCAAGGAAGCCTTCGGTGAAATGCGCCTGCCGTTGCTGAAGGACAAGTTCCTGGCCGAAAGCCTGGAAATCGGCGGCACCTATCGCTACTCGGACTACTCGACCATCGGGACCACCAAGACCTGGGGCGTGAATGGTTCGTGGCGTCCGGTTCGCGACATCGCCTTCCGCTTCACCTACGGCAAGGCCGTGCGCGCGCCGACGTTGAGTGAACTGTACTCGCCGCCTGGGGATACGTTCCCGAACATCACCGACCCCTGCTCGTCTCCGGTCATCGCCGGGACGACCGACCAGCGCATCCGCAACAACCGGATCAAGAACTGCGCCCTGCTCGGCATCCCGACCACCTATGTCGACCCCAACCCCGGGTTCTCGAACAACGGCAAGAGCGGCAGCAACCCGAACCTGCAGCCGGAAGAGTCGAAGAGCCACACCATCTCGGCGATCATCACGCCGCGTTGGGTGCCGCGTCTGTCGATGATCTTCGACTACTATGACATCAAGATCACCAACGCGATCTCGACCCTCTCGGCTCAGACCCTCGCCAACCTGTGCGTGGATGAAGACGCTCTGAACCCGGCCGCCTGCGCCGCCGTTCCGCGTCGTCCGGCCTCGGCTGGTCCGAACGCCTACGAGATCGACAACTTCCTGGAAGGTCCGTTCAACTTCGCGGCCCTGCTGTCGCGCGGCATGGACTTCACCATGCGTTACAACTTCGAGCCGGGCGACCTGTTCGGTGGCAAGGACTGGGGTCGTCTGGATCTCGGCGTGACGGGTAACTACCTGATCCGTCGCCAGAACTTCACCAACCCGACGGTGCCGGGCCTGGCCACGGACATCGACTCCACGGTCAACAACCCGCGCGTGCGCTTCCGCACGACGGCGACCTGGACCAAGGGCCCGCTCGCTTTGACCTGGCGCGCGGACTACCAGACCGCGCAAGAGTTGTTCAACTACCGCCTGGTCGGCGCCAACGGCGACTCGCGTCCGAAGGAATACTTCGACACGGGCAGCTTCCTGCAGCAGGACATCTCGTTCCGCTATGACGTGACCGAGAAGGCCTACATCCGTGGCGGTGTGAACAACATCTTCGGCGTCGAGCCGAACATTCAGACCGGCCTGACGGACAACTTCGACCTCTTCGGTCGTCGTTTCAACCTGGGCATGAACATCCGCTTCTAATCGTCAGCACGCCGGGGGCCTTACCGCTCCCGGCGTGTTCCGATGAGAGGCGCCCAAAAACAAAGACGCCGCCGTGGGACCCCACGGCGGCGTTTTCCGTGTCTGGAGGCAGCGGATCAGTCCAGGTCGCGGGGCCCGAACGAGCGCGGCAACAGCTCCCAGAAGGCCACACGCTCGGTGGGCTTGCCGCCCTGGACCGAGACGATCTCGCAACCCTCCCCCGCGAACTCGGCGATGCGCTGGCGGCAGCCGCCGCACGGCTGAACCACGGCGTCGGATCCGGCGGCGATCAGCACCTTGTCGATGCGCCGCGCGCCGGCGGCGGTGATCATCGCCCCGATCGCGGTCTGTTCGGCGCAGGTGCCCTGCGGATAGGCGGCGTTCTCGACATTGACGCCGTAGTGGACCGCGCCGGTCTCGTCGATCACCGCTGCGGCCACCGTGAACTTCGAATAGCGGGCGTACGATCGCGACAACAAAGCCGGCAGGGCCGCAGCGATCTCGTGTTCGAGGGTTTCAGAGGGCGTAGGGAGGTCGGCGCTCATCGGGATTCCTGCCTTCCGGCAAGACCGCGCCGGGGTGGAAAGCAATCAGCGACCACGTTGCGGCGCAAGCAAAAAGTAAGCCCGAACTTACTTTCCGCCCGGCCTCACGCGTCTCCGGGAGCCGACGCCGTGATGGAGAGCGCGTGCACAGGGCCCGCCAGTTCCTCGGCCAGGGCGTGCATCACCATCCGCTGGCGCATGACCCGCGACTTGCCCGCGAAAGCCAGCGACTCAATCCGCAGATTGAAGTGACTCTCACCGGTCCCGGTGTGCCCGGCATGGCCATGATGCCGGTCGCTGTCATCGACCAGATCGAGCACTGAGGGGGTAAAAGCCGCTTCCAACTTGCGGCGGATGGTCTCGGCGACTGCGCCCATAACACGTCTCGTGCTTGTCAATCCTTGAACGCAAATAGCGCGGGCTTACTCTAGACGCCATGAGCCGGCCGTTCGAGTACCGCCCCAAATTTTACGACATCCGGGTTCGGCCGCCCAAGGAGGGCGAAGACGATCCCGCGCACGACGTCCTGGGCCTTAAGCCCGGCGAGAAGCGCTGCGACCATCCTGACTGCCGTCTGGCCGGATCGGCCAAGGCGCCGAAGTCGCGCGACATGCCCAATGACCACTACTGGTTCTGTCAGCGGCACGCGGCCGAGTACAACAAGAACTGGAACTTCTACGCCGGCATGAGCGAGGCCCAGATTCGGGCCGAGCAGGAGACCGAGCGGATGACGGGCGGCCGTCCGACCTGGAGCTTCAAGGCCGACGCCAATTCGCGCGAGGCCGCCGCCATGGCCGCCCGCGACGCGCGTCACTTCGCCGACCCCTTCGGCATCTTCCGCGCCCAGCAGCGAAGGGCCGAAGCCGAGCGTTCGGCGGCCGAGCGCCGCTTGGGCAAGCTGGAACGTCAGGCCCTGGCCGATCTCGACTTGGAGGCCACGGCGGACGGGGCCGCGATCAAGACCCGCTACAAGGAACTGCTCAAGCGCTGCCACCCCGACGCCAACGGCGGCGACCGCAGCGCTGAGCACAAGTTGCAGCGCGTCATCAAGGCTTACAAGCAGTTGCAGAAATCGGGGATGGTGTAGCCAGCGCGCGTCGCGCGGACGCACCAGCCAAGCCCTGCATCCGGGAACGAGGCCCGCTTCACGCCTTGCGGCGCGCGGGGCGAATGCGCCATTGTCGCCGCCGAAGCAGGGGGCGAACCATATCATGACAGTCAACGACCCCCAGTGGCGCGCGCCAGCCGAGCCGCCGACCCCGGTCACGCCGGTGCCGTTCGGCAAGCCTTGGAGCATCTGGTTCTGGGGTGGTCTGTTGTCGACGGCGGGGCTGGCCTTGGCCGTGCAGCCCATGACGGTGCTGCGTCTGCTCGACTCGCCGGTCGACGTCTCCGCCCTTCCCTGGGTGCGGTTCTGTGGACTTCTCCTGTTGGCCTACGCCATGGGCTACCACGTCGCCGGCTGGACCGGGCAACGCACCTTCATGCGCGCCTCTGTCGTCCTACGGGTGCTGTCGCTGGTGATCATCGGCGGCTTCGTTCTCTTGAACTGGCTGCCAAAGGCTTGGCTGGCGGTGGGCGTGGGCGACGTCATCGGCGCAATCTGGACAACGCTGGAGCTCAGGTGGCGTCCGAAGCCGAAGTCGGCTTGAACCGACGCTCGACCAGATAGGCGACCAGCCAGCAGATCATCGCCCAGGCCGCCCCTACGCTCCACCCGGCCAGCACGTCGCTGGTCCAGTGGACGCCCAGATAGACCCGGCTGGCGCCGACCAGCAGGCTGACCAGCACCGCGGCGCTGATCGCCAGGATCTTGACCCGGCGCCGCTCGGCGAAGCGGGACGCCAGCACACCCAGGGTCAGGAACACCACCGCTGAGAGCATGGCGTGGCCCGAGGGGAAGCTGGCGTTGACCGCCTCGACCACGCGATAGGCCTCGTCGGGTCGTTCGCGGCCGAACAGCGCCTTGAGCCCCTGGCTGACCGTGACGCCGCTCAAAGCGCCTAGCGCCAGAAGCCAGGCCTCAGTCCAGCGCCTCAGCGACCCTAGTAGCGCGAAACCCGCCAGGATCAGCAGGGTCAGCACGGCCACCGAGCCGAGGGCGGTGATGTCGACCGCCGCCACATGCAGCCATTCCGGCCCGATCAGAGCGTCCGGCCGGCCATCGACCCGCAGCGCTTGCAACACCGCCAGATCCAGAGCGTGGGTTTCGCCCTCGACCACCTCGTCGGCGATCCCCACGAAGCCCAAGGCGCCCAGCGCCACGATCAGCAGGGCGGACGCCACGCCGATCTCGCGGCCGGCTGCGGCGAACAGTCTCTGAACGTCAAGGTGATACAAGCGGCGCGCTCCTTCCCAAAACCGAGGCTTCGAAACAACATTTCTCTTTTGAAACATGAACTTAAGAACGGTTCAGCCGTTCAGCAAGGGACTAGGTCGACCATCTTACGTTGACATCCTCATCGAAGGAGACCCGACATGAAACGCATCCTGACCACCTCGCTCGCCGTCCTGATGCTGGCCGGCGGCGCCACCGCCGCCTCGGCCCAGGCCTACCGCCATGATGGCCGCTACGACTCCCGCGACCGGGCCTACGAACAGGGTCGCCGCGACCAGGCCCGCTATGAGAACCGCCAGGACCGCCGCGAATACCGTCGCTGGGTGCGCGGCCAGCGCCTCGACGCCCGCTATCGCGGCAACGGCTACTACGTCAGCGACTGGCGCCGTCACGGCCTGCGCGCCCCGCCGCGCGGCTATCGCTGGCAGAAGGTCGACAATCAGTACGTCCTGGCCGCCGTCGCCACCGGCCTGATCGCGTCGGTCATTCTCGCCAATAACTAAGCTGGAAGGGGCGGCGTTCCCTCGCCGCCCCTTCCCTTACGGGAATGGCGTCGTCGCCAGGAAAGTGCACGCCAACCCCCGCTTTGAGCGGATTTCCATTTGAAACGGGCGGGTCCAAGGCGGTAAGCCGGAAGCATGCCCGAGTTCGCCGAAACCAGCTCCGCCGCCGATCCGCTGATCACCCTGGTCCCCGACAAGTGGGTGACGCTCCGCGACGCCTTCGGCGTCGACAGCGACATGAAGGTTCCGGCCTTCAGCCACCGCGACAGCCACGTGCCGGACATCGACCCGGCCTACAAGTTCGACCCGCAGACGACCAAGGCCATCTGCGCCGGCTTCGCCTATGACCGTCGCGTGATGGTCCAAGGCTATCACGGCACGGGCAAGTCGACGCACATCGAGCAGATCGCCGCGCGGCTGAACTGGCCGCTGGTTCGCGTGAACCTCGACAGCCACGTCAGCCGGATCGATCTGGTCGGCAAGGACGCCATCGTCCTGAAGGATGGCAAGCAGATCACCGAATTCCGCGAAGGCATCCTGCCCTGGACGCTGCAGCGTCCCGTCGCCCTGGTGTTCGACGAATATGACGCGGGGCGCCCCGACGTGATGTTCGTGATCCAGCGCGTCCTGGAAGCCGGCGGCAAGCTGACCCTGCTGGATCAGAACCGCGTCATCCGCGCCAATCCGTACTTCCGCCTGTTCGCCACGACCAACACCATCGGTCTGGGCGACACCACGGGCCTCTATCACGGCACCCAGCAGATCAACCAAGGCCAGATGGACCGCTGGTCGATCGTCACGACGCTGAACTACCTCGAGCACGACGTCGAGGCCGCCATCGTTCTGGCCAAGAACCCCGGATACGACACCGCCGAGGGCAAGCGCACCCTGGCGGCCATGGTCCGCGTCGCCGACATGACCCGCAACGCCTTCATGAACGGCGACATCTCGACGGTCATGAGCCCGCGCACCGTGATCACCTGGGCCCAGAACGCCGAGATCTTCGACCACGACGTGGCGCTCGCCTTCCGTCTGACCTTCCTGAACAAGTGCGACGAGCTTGAGCGCCCCACGGTGGCCGAGTTCTTCCAGCGCGCGTTCGGCACGGACCTGCCGGAAAGCGCGGCGCGGGTGAAGGTGGCTTAGGAAAACCTCGAACGGGGAACGTCGGGAGCGGCTGGTCGTTCGATCTCCGCATCCCAACGGAGACCCGCCCATGACCACCCTGACCTACGATATCGTCGAGCACGACGGCGGCTGGGCCTACAAGGTCGGGGAGACGTTCTCCGAAACCTTCCCGACGCACGAGGCGGCGTTGTCGGCCGCCCGAACGGCGGCCGAGAAGCAGGAGCAACCGGGAGAGACCGAGGGCGTCCTGTACGAAGATCGCAACGCCGTCTGGCATGCTGAAGTGTCGACCGGCGATGACCGCCCGATCACCCAGGTTCGGGACGCAGGCTGACAGGATTGGCGAAAACGGCCCATATCTTGCTGCGGGGGGCTTCCCAACGCCCATTTCGAGACAAGGTCGCCGCCGATGTTCGCCAAGAAGAAAGAGACGCCCGCGAAGCTGGCCCTGACTCCGCTGGAGCCGACGCGCGCTGCGCCACCGCAGGCTGCTCAGCCTCAGCCCCAGCCCGCGCCCACGCCGCCCCCCGCCCGGCCCAAGCCCGCTTCGCTGATCGCCAAAGGCCTGACGATCCGGGGCGATGTCATCGGTGACATCGAGGTCCACCTCGACTGCGTGGTGCTGGGCGACGTCAAGGTGGGCAAGCTGGTCGTGGGCCCGAACGCACGCATCGAAGGTTCGGTAACGGCCCAGGCCATGGAAATCCACGGGATGGTGATCGGATCGGTCACCGCCCAGAGCGTGCGTCTTTATGGGACAGCCCGTGTCGACGGCGACATCACCCACGAACAGCTGGCCATGGAGACCGGCGCCGATTTCCAGGGTCGCAGCCTGAAGTTCCGCCGTCCGGCGCCGACGCCCCCGCAGGCCCAGCATGCGCCTCCTCCGCCCCCCGCACCGCCGCCTGCGCCGGTCTCGCCGCCCTCGGCATCGCAGTTTCCTTACAACCACTCGGCCTACTGAGCGCTTTCCCGACCAGCGAGCGTGTGGCGTGACGGCCACGCGGTGACGCTTTCACGGTTCGGCTGCGGAACAGCTAGGTCAAGCCAGGCTTTGATTGAACGAGGGCCGAAGCGACCGGCCCCGTTCAAGGAGCCCTGAACCATGGCCAACAAGCCGCTGAAGATCGTGTCGCCCGCGCCGGGCGTGGCCGAAATCTACGACCTGGGGCGAGGCCCCGAGTCCACCAGCCAACGCATTCAGCGGCTGCAAGCCGAGGCGCGTCTGTTGGCGCGTGAAGAGATTGAGCGCCTGGATCGCGACCTGCGCCGTATCGCCCAGCAGGCCCGAGCCGTCGCCGACGGCGGCGAAGCCTATCCGACCGGCATCCGGGAACTGGCAGGCCGCATTTCGGTGGACACTGCCCAACGCGCCGAGATCCTGCGCGCTCTGCTGGACCGCACGACAAGCTGAGCCATCGGAGCCTCTCGCACGAACCTGGGGGTGTCGACGAGAGGCTCCGCGGCGCATCCGCCGCGCTAGGGGACGGTAGGCGGACAGGCGACGCTTCCGGCCACTTCGCGTCCCGAAGGGGACACCGGGAGAGGGGCGTGGCGGCCGGATCGAAAGGGCTACGGGCCAAGACCCGCTTTGGACGCGTTCGCGTCAGCCCGCCGCGTTGGCCATCTTTCTCAGGCGGCGCGCCAGATCCTCGGGCCGATCGGCGATCTGGTCGAACAAGGCTTGCACCTCGGCCTCGCCGAACCCCGCCGCGCGCAGCGTGCGCCACGCCCCCGCCAGCACCGCCTCGGCGATATCCAGTCGGTCTTCGGTCAATCTCAGGCCCGGGCTGAACGGGCTGTCGAAGGCGGAATTGGCGAGCGGCGACATGTCGGACCCTCCGGCGGTTCACGGTAATGTTCATTTTTTGTTCTCATTCGACGCCGGAGTCGAGTCCTCTTTCCTACCCCGCAGAAGAAAGCCCCGAGGTCGGGGGACCTCGGGGCTGGACCGGCGTCGACGGGGCGGTCGACGCCGAGCGGATCGCTGGCTCACAACAGCGATCCGATCCAGTGCGGCTTATCGGCAGACCGTCCGCTCGTAGTACGAGCCGCTCCAGCGGTCGTACTCGCGGGTCGTCCAGCACTCGCGGTCGCCGTAATACGGACGAGGAGCGTAGCCATAGCCATAGCCATAGCCATAACGCGGCGGGGGCGGCGGCGGCGGCGCGTAGCGGCGGTCGCGATAACGGTCGTCGCGATGGTCGTCGTCGGCGATCGCCGCGCCGATGACCAAGCCGATAACACCCGCGGTGATCGCGGCGGCGGCGACGTCGCCGCCCTTGTCGCGGTGATGACGGTGATAGCGCGAATCCGCCGAGGCCGTGGTGGCGGCCGCAGCCACCGACAGGGCGGCGACGCCGGCGGCGACCCGTCCGACCGTGTTGATCATCTTGCTGGCCATCCCGGCCTCCCTCAGGTCTGCGCCGCCGTCGCCCGATGCGTCGTTCCAAGCGTTACGGCAACGATCGGATTTCCAGCCTGAACGGCGGCTGAACAGACTTCATCAACCCTGGCCAGAACCGCTTTGTTCATCTTTTTACGACAGGGTGGCGGTATCGAGGGTCTCTAGCGGCTCTCGCGTTCACGGAGACCCGCCATGACCAGCACCGTGTCTTACGCCCAAGGCCAGGCCCTGCAGGTCCTGTCGTTCGAGGTCGGCGCCCAGACCTATTGCGTTCCCGTCAGCGCTGTTCGCGAGATCCGCGGCGTCACGCCGCCAACGCCCCTTCCCGAGGCTCCGCCCTATGTGCGCGGCGTCATCAACCTGCGCGGCCAGGTCATGCCGGTCATCGACCTGTCCTGGCGTCTCGGCAAGGGCGCGGCCCAGGACGGCGCCCGTCAGGTCATCATCGTGGTCGAGAACCAAAGCGATGTCGCCGGCCTGCTGGTCGACGCGGTCTGCGACAGCTTCACGGTCGAGGCCGAACAGATCAACCCGCCTCCCGCCATGGGCGATGGCGAGGACTCGCCGCTCGTCTCGGCGGTCATCACCTCGGGCGAAGGCGCGATGACCGTCCTGCTGGCCGTCAGCCGCATCCTGCCGGAACGCCAGATCGAAGCCCTGGCCGCTTAAGGGCTCAACACCCGAACATTTGTTCGAGTCCCCTCTTCCGCTGTCCCTAAGCGGAACGCTAGTCTCTCTGCAAACAAGAGGGAGACGAGCATGAAGGCCGCTGTTCTGCGCGAGGTGGGCAAGCCCCTCGAGATCGAGACCGTGGCCATTGGCAAGCCCGGCCCGCGCGAGGTGCTGATCCGCACCAAGGCCGCCGGGGTCTGCCACTCCGACCTGCACTTCGTCGAAGGCTCCTACACTCACGCCCTGCCCGCCGTGCTGGGCCACGAGAGCGCCGGCGTCGTCGAGGCGGTCGGCTCGGAGGTGCGCACCGTCAAGGTCGGCGACCATGTCATCACATGCCTCAACCCCTATTGCGGCCACTGCGAGGTCTGCCTGACCGGGCACATGAACCTCTGCATCAGCCCCGAGACCCGCCGCAGCAAGAGCGACGCCCCGCGCCTGTTCAAGGAAGACCTGAACGGCGGAACCGGCCCGATGGCCCAGTTCCTGAACCTGTCGTCCTTCGCCGAGATGATGCTGGTGCACGAGCATGCCTGCGTCGCCATCCGCAAGGACATGCCATTCGACCGCGCCGCCCTGATCGGCTGCTCGGTGATGACGGGCGTGGGCGCGGTCATGCACACCTCCAACGTCCGTCCGGGCGAGACGGTGGCCGTGATCGGCTGCGGCGGCGTGGGTCTGGCCACCATCAATGGCGCGGCGATCGCCGGCGCTGGCCGGATCATCGCCATCGACCGCCTCGCCTCCAAGCTAGAGTTGGCCAAGACCTTCGGCGCGACGGACATCATCGACGGCTCGCAGGTCGACGACATCGCCAAGGCCGTGGTCGAGCTGACCGGCGGCGGCGTCCATCACAGCTTCGAGGCCATCGGCCTGAAACAGACCGCTGAAGCGTCGTTCAAGATGCTGCGCCGGGGCGGCACCGCCAATGTCATCGGCATGATCCCGGTGGGCACCAAGATCGAGCTGCACGGCGTCGACTTCCTGGGCGAGCGCCGCATCCAGGGCAGCTACATGGGCTCCAACCGCTTCCCGGTCGACATGCCGCGCCTGGTGGACTTCTACATGTCGGGCAAGCTGAAGCTGGACGAACTGATCTCGCGCCGGATCAAGCTGGAGGACGTCAACTCGGCGTTCGACGAACTCAAGCGCGGCGAGTTGGCGCGGTCGGTGATCGTGTTTGAGTGAGGGGCTAGGCTGCGCGCGGCCTGAAGGGCGACTTGCGACCCGTTGCGGCCGTTGCCGGCCGCCTAACAAGATCCCTCTCTCTTTGAGAGAGGGCGGGGCCCGCCGCGAAGCGGTGGGAGGGTGAGAGGTTTCACCGCCGAAGGGAAAATCTCGATTCCTTTCGTTGAGCGCGACCTCGCACCCGCTCAAGCTCCGGCCATGGATCGGATCGCCACCGCCCGTCGCCTTCGCCGAAGCCAGACCCTGGCCGAGAAGACACTGTGGACCCTCGTCCGCAACCGCCGCCTCGGTGGCTTTCGCTTCCTGCGCCAGCATCCAATCGACCGATACTTCGCCGACTTTGTCTGCGAGTCCGCCAAGGTGATCGTGGAGCTCGACGGCCCCGCCCATGAGGGGCGCGAGGACCATGATGACCGGCGCAGCGAGACTCTGGCGCTCTTCGGCTATCTCGTGCTGCGCTTTCGGAATGAGCGGGTGCTGGCGGACCCCGGCGGGACGGCGGACGAGATCCTGTCGGTGTTGCGTTCGGGCAGGCTGTAGCCTCTCACCCTCCCATCCCGACGGGCTTCGGGATGGGCCCCTCCCTCTCTCCAGAGAGAGGGATTCTTGGGCGCAGCAACCACCCGTTGTTGACGTCACCGACGTCCGCTTGCCGGCAATCAGCCCCCCTGTCACACGCCCGCCAAACACCGCATGCTACCTGCGGCGCAGTTTCGCCGGAGTCTCGCCATGCCCAACCTTGACCGCCGCGCTCTGCTGGCCGCTCTCGGCGCCCTGAGCCTGCCGCCGGCGCTCGCAAGGGCCGCGGCGATCGACGCGGATGTGCGGACCGGCACGATCCAGGATGTCGAGCACGTGGTGATCCTGATGCAGGAGAACCGCAGCTTCGATCACTATTTCGGGACGCTGAACGGCGTGCGCGGCTTTGGCGACCGGTTCCCGATCCCGGTGCGCGACGCGGCGGGACGCCAGGACGGCTCGGTCTTCATCCAGGCCTGGAGCAAGGACAAGCTGGTCGCGCCTTTCCCGCTGAACAGCGCGGAGACCTTCGCCCACATGCGGGTCGAGGGCACGCCGCACAGCTGGACCGACGCTCAGGACGCCTGGGACGAAGGCCGCATGGACCGCTGGCCCGACGCCAAGAAGCCCTGGTCGATGGGCTATTTCCAGCGCGCCGACATCCCGTTTCAGTTCGCCCTGGCCGACGCCTTCACCCTTTGCGACGCCTATCACTGCTCGACTCAGACCGGCACCAACACCAACCGCCTGTTCCTGTGGACCGGAACCAATGACGGTCTTGGCAAGGCCGGCGGTCCGTCGATCTCGAACAGCCACGACGATTTTCCGGAGAAGGGCGGGGCCAAGGAATCCTACACCTGGACGACCTATCCAGAGCGGCTGCTAAAGGCCGGCGTCTCCTGGCGCATCTACCAGGACATGGCCGACAACTTCACCGATAACCCCTTGGCGGGGTTCAAGGCCTATCGCGACGCCCACAAAGACCTGCCGGGCTCGAACCCGCGCCTGAAGCATCTGGCGCTGTCGACCCAGCACCTGGACAAGCTGCGCGAGGACGTGCTGGCCGGCCGCCTGCCGCAGATTTCGTGGATCATCGCCCCTGCCGCCGACTCTGAGCACCCCGGCCCTTCCAGCCCGGCCCAGGGCGCGGACTACACCGCCCGCGTCATCGACGCCCTGACCGCCGATCCCAAGGTGTGGGCGCGGACGGTGTTCCTGGTGATGTTCGACGAGAACGACGGCTTCTTCGACCATGTGCCGCCGCCGGCGCCGCCGTCGCGTGACGCGGGCGGCAGGCTGCTCGGCGCATCGACCGTCGATCTCGCGGGCGAGCACCATCTGGTGCGCAATCCCACCGAGGCCAAGTCCGAGCGCGACGACCTGATGGGCCGGCCCTATGGGCTTGGACCGCGCGTACCGCTGTATGTGATCTCTCCGTGGAGCCGGGGCGGCTACGTCAACAGCCAGGTCTTCGACCATACCTCTGTGATCCGGTTCCTGGAGTCGCGGTTCGGCGTGATGGAGCCCAACATTTCGCCCTGGCGTCGAGCGGTGTGCGGCGACCTGACGACCTGCTTTGACTTCAAGACGCCCAACACCAACCCCTTCCCCGCCCTGCCGGCCACGGCCGAACCGGCAGGCCGCGCCGCCAAGCTGGGCCGCGCCAAGCCCCCGACGCCGACTGCCGTGGTCGCCCCGATCCAGGCCGAGGGGCCGCGCCCTTCACGCGCCCTGCCCTACGCCCTGGCGGTCGACGGCAGCTATGCCGACGGGACGATCGCCCTGACATTCAGCAACGCCGGGGCGGCGGCGGGCGTGCTGCATGTCTATGATCGTCTGCGCCTGGACCAGGCGCCGCGCCGCTACACAGTGGGACCGCAAAGGCATCTGAGCGACGTCTGGCCGGCCGGCCCCTATGATCTTTGGGTCCTAGGCCCCAACGGCTTCCACCGCCGGTTCGCCGGCGAGAATGTCGGCGTCGAGATCGCCGCCCGCCCCTCGCCAGGCGGCCTCCTGCTGACAGTCAGCCATGTGCGCCCCTCGCCGCTCAGGGTGCGCGTGGAGATCCTGGGTCAGGAGCCCTGGCGACTGGACTTCAAGGGCGTCGGCACCATGTCGCGGACCCTGGCCACGCGGCAGGGCTGGTATGACGTCACCGTCCGCCTGGAGGACGAGCCGACCTGGCTGCGTCGCCTCGCCGGACGGATCGAGACCGGCGCGGACTCCATCAGCGACCCCTGGATGGGCGGCGAGGCGCGGCTCGGCGCCTAAGGCCAAGCGAAAGGTGGGGTGCGCGGGCCTTGGCGGGCGGTTTAGGGTGCGGGCGAACCTGAGGATTCGTCGCATGCTCCGTCACACCGTCTCCCTGCTCACCCTCGCCGCCGTCCTGGTCGCCGCGCCCGCCACGGCCGCGCCCAAGGCCGCCGACGCTGACAAGGCCGTCGCCAAGCTCGTCGCCTCACCTGGCTTCAAGAAAGCCGTCGCCAAGCTGGACGCCGACTTCGACCGCACCGTCGCCGACATCATCACCCTGACTGAGATCCCGGCCCCGCCGTTCAAGGAGGAACAACGGGCCAAGGCCTATCTGGAGATGCTCAAGGCCCACGGCCTGACGCACGTCGAGATGGACGCCGAGGGCAACGTCATGGGCGTGCGCCCCGGCACGGCGACCAAGGGCAAGGGTCCGTTCGTGGTCATCGCCGCCCACCTGGACACCGTCTTCCCCGAAGGCACCGACGTGAAGGTGCGCCGTGAGGGGACCAAGCTGATGGCCCCGGGCATCGGGGACGACACCCGCGCGCTATCGACCCTTCTGGCCTATGTCCGCGCCATGGACGCGGCGGGGATCAAGACCAAGAGCGACATTCTGTTCGTCGGCAATGTCGGCGAGGAAGGCCCGGGCGACCTGCGTGGCGTGCGCCATCTCTTCAACAAGGGCCCGTACAAGGGTCGGATCACGGCCTTCTTCTCGATGGACGGCGGCGATCCGGATCGGATCGTCGACCAGGGCACCGGCTCCAAGCGTTATCGCGTGACCTTCACCGGCCCCGGCGGGCACAGCTACGGCGCGTTCGGCATCGTCAATCCGATGGCGGCGATGGCCAAGGCCGTGACCGACCTCTACGCGGTCGAGCCGCCCAAGAAGCCCAAGACCACCTATTCGGCCAGCGTCACCGGCGGCGGCACCTCGGTGAACTCCATCCCGCACGACGTCTTCATGGAGTTCGACATGCGCTCGGAAAGCGCAGCCGAACTGGCCAAGCTGGACCAGACGCTGATCGGCATCTTCGATAAGGCCGTCGCCGGCGAGAACGCCGCGCGCTCCACCAAGAACGGCGCGGTCAGCTACCAAGCCAAGGTGATCGGCGAGCGCCCGGCCGGCGCCACCCCGCCCACCGCCGAGATCGTCGCCCTGACGGAAGGCGCGGTGAAGGCCTTGGGCTACAAGCCGACGCGTGAGGCCAGCTCGACCGATTCCAACATCCCGATGAGCTTGGGGGTGCCCGCCCTGACGATCGGGGCGGGCTTCCGCGGCGGCCGGGCTCACGCCCTTGACGAATGGATCGACGTCGAGAAGGGCGAGAGCCTGAAGGGCATGCAGGTCGGTCTCGCCGCGCTCTTGGCCGTGGCGGGCGTGGAGTAGCCGATCAGGCCGCGCGGGAGACCCGCGAGACGCCTGGCGACCGTCCCGTGTCGAAGCGGGCCACCAACCGCTCGAGCTCGCCGGCCTCGCCTCTTAGGCTGGCCGCCGCGGCCGTGGCCTGCTCGACCATCGCCGCGTTCTGCTGGGTGACCTGATCCATCTGGTTCACGGCCACGTTGACCTCGTTCAGGCCCGTCGCCTGCTGTTGCGAGGACTCCGCGATCTCGGAGATCAGCTGATCGATCTCGCTGACCTTGACGGCGATCGTCTTCAAGGCCGCGCCCGTTTCAGCCACCAGTGCGACACCGCGATCGACCTGGCTCGAGCTGCTGGCGATCAAGGTTTTGATCTCCTTGGCCGCGTCGGCCGAGCGCTGCGCCAGGGCCCGGACTTCCTGAGCGACGACGGCGAAGCCCTTGCCCGCCTCCCCCGCTCGCGCGGCTTCGACGCCCGCGTTCAGGGCCAGGAGGTTGGTCTGGAAGGCGATCTCGTCGATGACCCCGATGATCTGGCCGATCTGGCCCGAGCTCTCGGAGATCTCATCCATCGCCGCCACCGCGTCCTTCATGACGGCTTCTGAGCGCTCGGCGTCGGTCTTGGCGGCCGAGGCGGCGGACGAGACCTGCCTGGCGCCCTCGGCGCTCTTCTTAACCGTGGCCGTGATCTGATCCAGCGCGGCGGCGGTCTCCTCGAGGCTGGCGGCCTGCTGCTCGGTGCGACGCGACAGATCGCTCGACGCCGAGGCGATCTCCTCGGAGCCCCCTCGGATGCCGCCCGTCGCACCGGCGATCGCCGTCATGGCGTCCCGCAAGCTTTCGACGGTCGTGTTGAAGTCGTCCTTGATCTGGCGATATTGCCCATTGAACTCCTCGACGATGCGGCAGGTGAGGTCGCCCTGCGAGAGACGGCCCAGGCTGGCGGCGAGGGTGGCGACCACCATCGACTGTTCGGCTTCGATCTTGCGGCGCTCGGCTTCGGTTCGACCGCGTTCGCTGTCGGCCTCCGCGCGCATCTGTTCGGCTTCGGTCTCCAACGCGCGAGCGCGCAGGCCATTGTCCTTGAACACTTGAACCGCCTTGGCCATGTCGCCGAGCTCGTCGCCACGGCCAAGTCCGCTGACCTGCGCGGTGAGATCGCCGGCGGCCAGCTTGGCCATCACGCCGGTCATCTGGCCGATCGGGCGGGCGATCGAACGCGCCATCAAGAAACCCAGCATCACCGAAAGGCCGGCCGACACCATTCCGCTGACGACGAGGGCCACCTGGCTGATCCAGATGGCCCGATCACGCTGCGCCGAGCGCGACACAAGCAGCTGGTTTTCGGCATCGCGCATCTGGCCGACGACGGCGCGAACGCCATCCATCGCGCTCTTGCCAACGCCCGAGGCCTCCAGGCTCCGCGCCCCTTCAATGTCGCCGGCTTGCATCTTCTGGATCTCGACGAGGGCGACCTTGGTCTGCCATTCGGCGACGTGCGCCCGTAGCGTCTCGATCCGCGCCTGCTGTTCGGGATTGTCGGAGGTCAGAGATGCAAGCTTGTCGAGCGCCGTCTTGGTGATTTGTCCGCCCTGGCGATACGGCTCCAGGAACTGGTCCTCGTTCGACACAAGATAGCCGCGCACCCCGGTCTCTTGATCGACCATCGACGAACTGATGGCGTCGAGCTGGTTCAGGACATTCTGGGTGTGATCATTCCAGTCCGAGGCGGATCGAATGCCGCTGAGATTGAAGAAGACAACCGCTGCGACGAGGACGGACACCAAAGTCATCAGCCCGAAGGCGACCGACAGCTTCTGACCGATCTTGATATTGTTCACGCTAGCCCCAGCCCCAACGCCCCAAGGGGCGACAATCCACACGAGACCGTTGGACCGAGACGTCAAACCGGGAGGTGCGGCGACGCCGCCAAGCGTCGTGCCTCTTTTCCCGCGTCAAATTGCGTCCGACGCCTCGATAACGGCCCTCTGAAGCTAGGCCGTAAGAAAGGACAATTGGTTAACGAGAAATAGTTACTTCGACGCGAGACAGATTGTCGCAAGAGAACAGCCGCGCGCGCTAATATAAAGCCATAATGAAGTTAATGCGCAGTGCTGTGCTGCGAGGTGCACGCGGGTCAAGATTCCGCGCGCTAAACCTCCGAATGCAAAATCTTCTTATCGCGTTTAAGAAGAATTCCCGTATCGAGACCGTCAGATTACGGAGTTTCAGACTTACCGCAGGCTGAACTTGGCTTTCTGGATATCAGCCGCGGCCAGCTTGGGCGTGTCGTCGTTGCTCACAGCCGCACCGCCCTCGGCCAACATGCGGTCGATGCGCGCCTTTTGCGAGCGGAACGAGGCCAGTTCCGCGCCGGCCAGGATGGTGCCCTGCGGCACCTTGGCGCCAATCGGGTTGACGCGCTGGCCATTCAGCCAGACCTCATAGTGCAGGTGCGGCCCAGATGACATGCCGGTGGAGCCGACATAGGCTACGACCTGACCCTGTCGCACCCTAACCCCGGGCCGAATACCGTTGGCGTAGCGCGAAATGTGCGCGTAGCCGGTGTCCCATTGACCCGAATGGCGGATCCGCAACCAGTTGCCGTACCCCGCCCAACGGCGCGCCTCCAGCACCACACCGTCGCCGGCGGCCAGGATCGGCGTACCCGTGCCAGCCCCGAAGTCTACGCCTTGGTGGGCCCGATTGTAGCCCAGGATCGGATGGCGGCGCAGGCCGAACTTCGAGGTGATCCGGGCGCCGTCGACCGGCGTACGCAGCAGGAAGCCTTTGATGTTCTTGCCGGTCTCGTCGAAGAACTGGCTCTTGCCGTCCTCGCCCCGACGGTCGAAGGCATAGAACTTTTGTCCTTTTACCTCGGCGTACTCCAGATCGCCGGCTTCGATGGTGCGGCCGCTCTCGGTGACCTTGCGATCGAAGATCAGGCAGAAGCGGTCGCCTTCCTTGATGTCGCGCGAGAAGTCGATCTTGTGCGAGAACAGCTTGGCCGCCTGGCTGATCACCGAAGGCGTGCCGCCGACGCTGGCCACGCTCTCGTAGAACGAGCCGTTCATCTCGCCACAGGCGACCTGCTGTTCCTCGCGGACCTCCTCCTCCATCTCGCGCAGGCGCAGCGCACCGTCGAAGGTGCGCGAGACGGTCAGGGTCGACGACGGACTGGTGCGCATCGACAGGCCGACCAGACGGGCTGGGCCGCGCTGGCTGCGACGCTGCGCGACAGCGGCCTCGAAGGCCATGCCGGCCTTGATGTTGACGGTGTCGATAGCGCCTTGCAGCGTCGCCACCACCTGCCGGGCTTCTTCCGGCGCGACGCCCGTGCGCAGCACCGCGCCTTGCAGGGTCTCGCCGGGGCGGACCTTCACTTCGATGTTTTCAGGACGTTCGAAACCAGGCTGAGCCTCGGCGCTGGCGAAGGCGATATGCTGCAAAGCCACAAGCGACGCGGGATCGAGCGGCGCCTTAGCGAGCGGGGCGCTGGCGTCATCGGCGGTCAGTTTCCAGCCCAGGCCCAAGGCGGCCAAGCCGGCGACCGCCGTTAAAACCCGCGGCGCCCAACGCGTCGTGTTGCGTCGTGGATCGAATTCCTGCATCGGTCCCCCGTCGGTGTCGATGCCGCGTAAGTCAAAATGACACGGCTGGGAAGCCCCCCAGCAATCGTCGCGCCGGACTTTATAGGCCACGCGCTCGGCGGCACGGACTATTCCGCGCCTTTGTCCTTTTGTCACGGGCGAGGTTGACGCTCGCGAGGCGGCGAAGCGCAACCATATGATCTTTAACAGAAAACGCCCACCTTTTGGGTGGGCGCTTCTGGGTACGCTTTACTGTTACGCTTACTAAATTCCGACGACTCAGGCGGCGTTGACCGCTTCGTTCGGGTCGCGCAGCACATAGCCGCGGCCCCAAACCGTCTCAATGTGGTGCTTGCCATGCGCCGAAGCGGCCAGCTTCTTGCGCAGCTTGCAGATGAAGACGTCGATGATCTTCAATTCCGGCTCGTCCATGCCGCCGTACAGGTGGTTCAGGAACATTTCCTTGGTCAGGGTCGTGCCCTTGCGCAGGGAGAGGAGCTCCAGCATCTGGTACTCCTTGCCGGTCAGGTGAACGCGGTTGCCGTTCACTTCCACCGTCTTGGCGTCCAGGTTGACCACGATGTCGCCGGTCTTGATGACCGACTGGGCGTGACCCTTCGAGCGACGGACCACCGCGTGGATGCGGGCGATCATTTCGTCCTTGTGGAAGGGCTTGGTCATGTAGTCGTCGGCGCCGCCGGCGAAGGTCTTGACCTTGGTGTCGATTTCCGACGAACCCGACAGGATCATGATCGGCGTGTTGATCTTCGCGACCCGCAGGGTGCGCAGAACGTCGATGCCGCTCATATCGGGGAGATTGAGGTCGAGCAGGATAAGGTCGTAGTCGTAGATCTTGCCCAGATCGACGCCTTCTTCACCCAGATCCGTCGTATAGACGTTGAAGCCTTCAGACTTCAGCATCAGTTCGATGGTCTGCGCCGTCGCGCTGTCATCCTCGATCAACAGTACGCGCATGAGCCCCTCCACGCCAACACTGGCGTATTCGAACGTCTTTGGCGGGAGTCCGCCGGTGAAACCCTTCGGCCACTTTGCCGGAGAGTTAATTTAAGACTGGTTAATGGTGAATGTTTCCCGTTGGACGAATGGTTAATCTGATTTGCGAATCGGGTGCAAGCCGCGTCGGAGCCCCTGAACACATTGGTCGCAGGCGTCGCAGGGCGCCCTTTTGCGGCGGCGTTGGGACCTCGAAAATTCAAGAAATCGAGGCCAGGAAAGCGGTTCGAACGGCGTTACGGCGTTAAGAACCGACGCTCAGGGTTCGCCTCAAAGACGAAATCGCGGCGTTCTGTCGCGAGATTTTCCTGAGCCATCCACATCTGATTTCGCGGCGTCCGCGACCGCGCCGCGACACCCGGTCGCGGATATTTTCACTCCGGCCCGTCCGCCAGCCAGCCGGCCTCTCGAAGCTTGGCGACCGACGCGCGGCTGACCGGGGCGGTCTCACCATCGACAAGCCGGAGGCGCAGATTGCGGCCGTCGCGCTGGACGCCCACGATCGCCCGTCGCGCCACCCACCAGGAGCGATGGGTCTGCAGCCCCTCGACGGTCGCCAGCATGGCGGTGACCCGCGCCAGCGGTCCCATCTCGAGGCGCGAACCGTGCTCGGTACGGATCCGGACATAGTGATCCTCCATCTTCAGATAGAGGACGTTGCTGGCGTCCGCGCTCGGCGTCGCCTCCGACGGCGCGGACGTCAGGGACGGGACCGCCGCCGGGCGCACGCGCCCCCGCCCGGCCTGCCGCACCCGCAGGAAGTAGGACCCCACGACCAGCGGGGCCGAGATCGCCAGGCATTGGCCAAACCACGCCGCCAGCGGCACCGCTTCGATGACTCCGGGCCAGAAGGCGATGGCGAACAGGCGCAAGGGCGCGCCCAGGAGCGCGGTCCCCAGCAGGACGACAGGGGGCAGCGCCGCCCAGTCCGGCAAGCCCAGCCGTCGCGCGGCTGCGGCCCCCAGGCGCGTCAGGGTTCCGAACAGCGCCATGCCGAAGGTGACGCTACAGACCCAGTAAGCGATCCGCACCGCCGGCCCATCATTGAAGAAGCTGCCGAACGGCCCCATCAGCCCCAGCAACATCCCGATGGCGACCGCCACGGAAAGGTCGATCGTCCACTCGCGAGCCGTGCCCAGCAGGGGCGGTTTGGAAGCATCGGCGCTCATGTCCGGATCATTAGGCGAGCCCGACGGGAGTCGCCACCCCGCGCCCGTTCGCCAGTTCACGAACCCATTCGCCCATTCGCGCAGGAGCGCTGGCGACGACGGAAAGACGACGCCAAAGCAGAGCCATCGCTCACCTCAAGGGACCACCCGGACCACCATGTCGCTTCGCGCTCTTTTCGCCGCCGCCAGCCTCGCCGTCGCCGCTCTCGCCTCGCCCGCACTGGCCGATAACGCCGGCTTCATGGTCCTGCGCCAGCCCCGCGCCGAGGGTCCGCCGGTCGAGGTCGGGATCTGGTATCCGACGCAGGCCAAGCCCGCCTTCATGCCGCTAGGTTCGTGGGGCCACACCGTCGCTCCCGGCGCGCCGGTCGACGGAGAAGGCCTGCCGCTGATCGTCATGTCGCACGGTAACGGCGGCTTCTTCGGCGGTCACGCCGACACCGCCCAGGCCCTGGCCGAGGCCGGCTTCGTGGTCGCCGCCCTCACCCACCCCGGCGACAACTATCGTGACCAGAGCCGCGCCACGGCCATGGCCGACCGTCCCGCCGCCCTGTCGGCCCTGATCGGCTGGATGCTGGAAGCCTCGCCGCTGAAGGCCAAGCTGGACCCGGCCAAGGTCGGCGCCTTCGGCTTTTCGTCGGGCGGCTTCACGGTGCTGGCGGCGGCCGGCGGCAAGCCGGACCTCAGCCTCGTTCCCGCCCACTGCCAGGCCCATCCGAACGACTACGCCTGCAAGCTGACCGCCGGTCGCCCCCTGCCCGCCGATGCGCTGACCGCGACCTGGGTCCACGATCCGCGCATCAAGGTCGTGGTCTCGGCGGCCCCGGCCCTGGGCTTTGCGTTTGGCAAGGACGGCCTGAAAGGGATCACCGCGCCGGTGCAGCTGTGGAAGGCGGCCGATGACGAGATCCTGCCGGGCGACGCCTACGCCGAGTTCGTGCACCGCAACCTCAAGCGCAAGCACGACTATCGCGTCGTGAAGGGCGCCCGGCACTTCGACTTCCTCACCCCCTGCGAGACCGCGCCAGTGGGCGGGACCCAGATACTGTGCGCCAGCGCGCCCGGCTTCGACCGCAAGGCGTTCCACCAGACGTTCAACACCGAGGTGGTGCGCTTCTTCACCGACCAATTGGTCGCACCGTCGAAGGCGGCCGCGAAGCGCTGAGTTCATTCCCGATTAACCACGTTGGCCGAGTCTGGCGCCTGCTGTTTCGGGAGCCGTCTTGCGTAGCCTCATCGCCGCCGTCGAACGTATCGATCCGCTGACCATCTATGGTCGGGTGGCCGCGGTGAACGGGCTGCTGATCGAGGTGCGCGGCGGCCTGACCCGCCTGGCCGTCGGCGCGCGGGTCGAGATCGAGCGCTTTGGTCAAAAGCCCCTGCCCGCCGAGGTGGTCGGCTTCCGCGAGACCCGCGCCCTGCTCATGCCCTTCGGCCCGGTCGAGGGCGTCGCGCCGGGCGCGGAGATCCGCATCGTCCCCGAAGGCGCCGTGGTTCGCCCGACCAAGGCCTGGCTGGGCCGGATCATCAACGCGTTTGGCGAACCGATCGACGGGCTCGGCCCCCTGCCCCAGGGCGAGGTCCCCTACCCGCTGAAGACCGCGCCGCCGCCCGCCCACGCCCGCGGCCGGGTGGGCGAGCGCCTGGATCTGGGCGTCCGCTCGATGAACGTCTTCACCACCACCTGCCGGGGCCAGCGCTTAGGCATCTTCGCCGGCTCGGGCGTCGGCAAGTCGGTGCTGCTGTCGATGCTGGCGAAAGAAGCCACCTGCGACGCCGTCGTTGTTGGTCTGATCGGCGAGCGGGGTCGAGAGGTCCGCGAGTTCGTCGAGGAAACCCTGGGCGAGGAAGGCCTGCGCCGCGCCGTCGTGGTCGTCGCCACCTCGGACGAGCCCGCCCTGACCCGCCGCCAGGCCGCCTATATGACCTTGGCGATCAGCGAGTTCATGCGGGATCAGGACCAGGAAGTCCTGTGCCTCATGGACTCGGTGACCCGCTTCGCCATGGCCCAGCGTGAGATCGGTCTGGCCGCCGGCGAACCGCCGACCACCAAGGGCTACACCCCCACCGTCTTCACCGAGCTGCCCAAGCTCCTGGAGCGCGCGGGGCCGGGGCCGATCCGCCCCGACGGCACCACCGCCGCGCCGATCACGGCGCTGTTTACGGTGCTGGTCGACGGCGACGACCATAACGAACCGATCGCCGACGCCACGCGCGGTATCCTGGACGGCCATATCGTCATGGAGCGCGCGATCGCTGAGCGCGGACGCTTCCCGGCCATCAATGTCCTGAAGTCGATCAGCCGGACCATGCCCGGCTGCCAGCACCCGCACGAGCGCGACATCGTCAAGGGCGCGCGCCAGGTGATGGCCGCCTACGCCAACATGGAAGAGCTGATCCGCATCGGCGCCTATCGCGCCGGGGCCGACCCCGTGGTCGACCGCGCCATCCGCCTGAATCCGGCGATCGAGGCTTTCCTCAGCCAGGATAAGGAAGAAGCAACGTCTCTGGACGACTCTTTCGGGATCCTGGGCCAGATCCTGCAGAGTGAGTACTGATCATGACCAAGTGGGCCGCTTCGCTGATCAGGATCTCCAACCACGAGGTCGAAACGCTGCAAAAGCGCCTGGCCGAGATCACCGAACGGCGCATGGCCGCCGAACTACGCGTCACCATGCTGGACGCCGAGGCCGAGGCAGAGGCTAAGAGCGCCGAGAACGACGCCTCCGCAGGCTGGTACATGATCGGCTACCGCGAGGGCTACAAGCGCCGCCGGGCTGAGATGCTCTTGCAGATCGAGCAATGCCAGCAGGAAGAGGCCGGGGCCCGTGACGCGCTGTCCGAGGCGTTCGAGAACCTCAAGAAGTACGAGCACGTGGCCGAGCAGGCCAAGATCCTGGCCGCCAAGAAACTGGGCGCTTTCGAGGCCGCCCAGATGGACGAGCTGAGCATCCGCCGCGCCGCCTTCGGCGGGCGGTAGTATGGGGCGGCTGACCCGGCGCTCGGCGATCGCTTCGGCCCTGGCCCTAAGCGCCTGCGGTCGCGAGGCCGCCAGTCAGACATCGACGCTCCCGCCCATCGCCGACACGCCCCTGAAATCCATCGCCTCGACACCGGTCGGCGCCTGCGTGCAGCGCCACCAGCTGGACGAACCGGCCTTCGCCGAGCTTCTGGCGCGCAACTACTCCCAGCTCACACCCGAGTGGGAGATGAAGATGGAGTACATCCTCCAGGACGACGGACGCTTCCGTTTCGACCGCCCCGACGCCATCGCCGACTTCGCGCGACGCCACGGCATGCGGCTCTACGGCACCACCCTAGTCTGGTACGATCAGGGGATGCCCGCCTTCGTCAAGCTGGACGGCCAGGGCAAGCGGTTCGCTGACGCCTATCGCAACTATATTCTTGCGGTCGCGGGGCGTTACCGGGGCCTGGCCGCCGGCTGGGACGTGGTCAACGAGCCCGTCGAAGACAACGGCGTCGATCTTCGCCAATCGATCTGGACCCGTAATCTGGGCGTCGACGAGCACATGACCTTGGCGTTCCACCACGCCAAGGAGGCCGATCCGAACGCCGTGCTGTTCATCAACGAGTACCATCTTGAGAACAACCCGACGAAGCGGGCGACCTTCATGCGGCTGGTCGAGCGCCTTCTCAAGGCCGGCGCGCCGATCGGCGGCATCGGCACGCAGAGCCACCTCGACCTCGACTTCACCGGTCCGGGCATGTGTCGCGCGGCCATGCGCGATCTGGCGAGCTTCGGCCTGCCGATCCATGTGTCCGAACTGGACGTCTCGCTGGGCGAAAAGCCGGACCTGACCCGCCTTCCCGATCTCCTGAAGCGCCAGGCCGACCTGGCCCGGGAACTGGCCGGCGCCTATATGAGCCTGCCCGCTCAGCAGCGTTTCGCCTTCACGGTCTGGGGCGTGCGCGACAGCGACTCCTGGCTGCGTGGGCAGAACGGCCAGCGCCCCTGGGACCAGCCCCTGCCCTTCGATCCTGCCGGGCGCCCCAAGCCGATGTTCCAGGCCCTGGCGGAGGTCCTGTCGGGATAGCGCCCCCTCCGTCACGAGGCTTCGCCTCGCGCCACCTCCCCCGCTTCGCAAGGGAAGAGGGCCTGTCTTCCTCCCCCGCCTGCGGGGGAGGTGGATCTGCGGGGATACGCGACGAGACGGAAGGGGCGCGCCCCTGACCAACGTCGTTCGCTTCACCAAATCTCAAGCGGCCTGCGACAAGCTGTCCGCATGAAACTGATCCACGCCCTTCAGGACATGGACAGCGACAAGTCGCTGTCGGCCCGCTTTCGTCGCGCCCGCGCGGCCAGGGTCGTGGCCCTGATCGAGAAGACCTTCGCCGAGCGCGGTCAATGCCGCATCGCCGACCTGGGCGGCGAGCCGACCTACTGGAACATCCTGTTCGACCGGGCTTTCCTGGAGCGCAACCGGGTCCATATCAGCCTATTCAACCCACAGCCGTTCACGGTGGACGACCCGCTGTTCACCGCCGTGGTGGGCGACGCCTGCGATCTGCACGAGCACGCCGACAACAGCTTCGACCTCGTTCACTCCAACTCGGTGGTCGAGCACGTCGGCGACTGGGTGCGGATGGAGGCCTTCGCCCGCGAGTGTCGTCGCCTGGCGCCGCGCTACTACGTGCAGACGCCCTATTTCTGGTTCCCGATCGAACCGCACTTCTCCGCGCCGTTCTTCCACTGGCGCTCGGAGCAAGCGCGTGCGCGCCGCCTGATGAAGGGCCCGCTGGGCTTCTCGCAAAAGGCCCCCGACATCGGCGCGGCCATGCGCGATGTCCAGCACGCGCGCCTGCTGGACAAGGCCCAGTTCCGCTTCCTCTATCCGGACGCGCGTCATGTGGATGAGACGTTCGTCGGGTTGACTAAATCGCTGATCGCTATCCGAGAATAGCGCCGCGCCGCATGCGGAGTGGTTTTTCCTATCAAACTGATAAGAACAATCAATTTTACCGATGGCCGGAAAGGTAGTGTCCTTCGCGAAGGGGTGATGAACACCCGCGCGAAGGAACACGCCAATGGACGCCAAGGTCGAAGACAATATCGCGGGCCAATGCCCGATGGGCCACGGTCGTGGTCGCGCCAACCGTGATTGGTGGCCGCAGAACCTGCGCTTGGAAGGGCTGAACCAGCATTCGCCGCGCTCCAATCCCATGGGCGAAGCGTTCGACTACGCCGAGGCGTTCAAGACCCTCGACCTGAACGCGGTCATCAACGACCTGCACGCCCTGATGACCGACAGCCAGGACTGGTGGCCGGCCGACTTCGGCCACTACGGCGGTCTCTTCATCCGCCTGGCCTGGCACAGCGCCGGCACCTACCGCATCACCGACGGCCGCGGCGGCGCGGGCGGCGGGCAGCAGCGCTTCGCGCCCCTGAACAGCTGGCCGGACAACGCCAACCTCGACAAGGCCCGCCGCCTGCTGTGGCCGATCAAGCAGAAGTACGGCGCCAAGCTGTCGTGGGCCGACCTCTATGTGTTGGTCGGCAACGTCGCCCTTGAGTCGATGGGCTTCAAGACCTTCGGCTTCGCCGGCGGCCGCGCCGACCAGTGGGAGCCTGAAGAACTCTACTGGGGCCCCGAAGGCTCCTGGCTGGGCGACGAGCGTTACAGCGGCGAGCGCGAGCTGGATTCGCCCCTGGGCGCAGTCCAGATGGGCCTCATCTACGTCAATCCCGAGGGCCCGAACGGCAATCCCGACCCGCTGGCCTCGGCGCGCGACATCCGCGAGACCTTCGCCCGCATGGCCATGAACGACGAGGAAACCGTCGCCCTGATCGCCGGCGGCCACACCTTCGGTAAGACACACGGCGCGGGCGATCCCTCCCTCATCGGCCCTGAGCCGGAAGGCGGCGCGATCGAAGACCAGGGCCTAGGCTGGAAGAGCAAGTACGGCACGGGCAGGGGCGCCGACGCTATCACCGGCGGCCCGGAAGTGATCTGGACCCAGACGCCGACGCGCTGGAGCAACCACTACTTCGACAACCTGTTCAAGTTCGAGTGGGAGCTGACCGAAAGCCCGGCCGGCGCCAAGCAGTGGCAGGCCAAGAACGCCCCGGCCGACATCCCGGACGCGTATGATCCCAACAAAAAGCACGCGCCCCGCATGCTGACCTCGGACCTGGCCCTGCGCTTCGACCCGGCCTACGAAAAGATCTCGCGCCGGTTCTACGAGAACCCGGACCAGTTCGCCGACGCCTTCGCCCGCGCCTGGTTCAAGCTGACCCACCGCGACATGGGCCCGATCGGCCGCTATCTGGGCCCGCTGGTCCCGAAGGAAGAGCTGATCTGGCAGGACCCGATCCCCTCCGTCGACCACCCGCTGGTTGATGACCAGGACATCGCGGACCTGAAGGCCAAGATCCTGGCCACCGGCCTGTCGGTGTCGGAACTGGTCTCGACCGCCTGGGCCTCGGCCTCGACCTATCGCAAATCGGACAAGCGCGGCGGGGCCAATGGCGCCCGCATCCGGCTGGCGCCGCAGAAGGACTGGGCGGTCAACAATCCGTCGGTCCTGGCCAAGGTTCTGGCGGTCCTCGAAGGCGTCCAGCAGGCCTTCAACGCCACCGCCAGTCGCGGCAAGAAGATCTCGCTGGCCGATCTGATCGTGCTGGGCGGCGCCGCGGCCATCGAGAAGGCGGCCAGGGACGCCGGGACCAGCGTCACGGTGCCATTCGCGCCGGGCCGCATGGACGCCTCGGCCGAACAGACCGACGCCCACTCGTTCGAGGCCCTGGAACCGCGTTCGGACGGCTTCCGCAACTATCGCGGTCCGGGCAAGCACTTCATGGCCCCGGAAGAAGCCCTGGTCGACCGCGCCCAGCTTCTGGGCCTGTCGGGTCCAGAAATGACGGTTCTGGTGGGCGGCTTGCGCGTCCTGGACGCCAACGCCGGCGGCTCCAAGGACGGGGTGTTCACCGATCGTCCGGGCGTTCTGACCAATGACTTCTTCGTCAACCTGCTCAGCATGGGCACGACCTGGAGCCCGACGGCGGCCAACGCCTTCGCCGGTCACGACCGCACGTCCAGCGAGCCGCGTTGGACGGCGACCCGCGTCGACCTGATCTTCGGCTCCCACGCCGAACTGCGGGCCTTCGCCGAGGTCTATGCCTGCGCCGACGCGCAAGAGAAGTTCGTCTGCGACTTCGTCACTGCCTGGAACAAGGTGATGAACGCCGACCGCCTGGATCTGGCGGCTTAAGGCGGAAGGGCCCCGACGGAAACGCCGGGGCCTTTTTCTTGGGTGTGTTCGCGTTGGGAGTCAGCGTGTCATCCCGGCCGGAAGACCGCGTAGCGGGCTATGGCGCCGGGACCCAGGGGCAACCGCAGTGCGCCGGCCCCTGGGTCCCGGATAGCCTCTGCGAGGCTTCCGGGATGACATGGGGATTTTATCTTTGGGGTATAGGGAGCTTCGGCCTTCGCAATTGGGACCAGACTCTACCGCGACCGCTCCACTTGGCTGACGTCACGCACCGCGCCGCGGGCGGCGTTGGTGGTCATGGCCGCGTAGGCGCGCAGAGCGGGGCTGACCTCGCGCTGGCGTTCCTTGGGCGTCCAGGCGGCCTTGCCCCGCGCGAGCTCCGCCTCGCGGCGGGCGGCCAGCACATCGTCCGAGACCTCAAGCGTGATCCCGCGGGTCGGAATGTCGATCAGGATCGAGTCCCCGGTCTCCACCAGCGCGATCAGACCACCCTCGCCAGCTTCGGGCGAGACATGGCCGATCGACAGACCCGAGGTGCCGCCCGAGAAGCGGCCGTCGGTGATCAAGGCGCAGGCCGCGCCCAGGCCCTTCGATTTCAGATAGGTGGTCGGGTAGAGCATCTCCTGCATGCCGGGTCCGCCCTTGGGACCTTCGTAGCGGATGACCACGACCTCGCCGGCCTTGACCTGACCGCCCAGGATGCCACTGACCGCCGCGTCCTGGCTTTCGAACACGCGGGCCGTACCCCGGAAGGTCAGGATCGACTCGTCGACCCCGGCGGTCTTCACGATGCAGCCTTCCGGGGCCAGGTTGCCAAACAGAACAGCGAGGCCCCCGTCCTTGGAGAACGGGTGCTCGACCGACCGGATGACGCCCTTTTCGCGGTCGAGGTCCAGCTCCTCCCAGCGCGCGGCCTGGCTGAAGGCGACCTGGGTCGGCTTGCCGCCCGGCGCGGCCTTGAAGAACTCGTGGGCGGTCTGGCTGTTGGTGCGGCCGATGTCCCAGCGAGCCAGAGCCTCTCCCAGCGTCGCGGCGTGGACGGTGGGCTGGCTGGCGTCGATCAGGCCGCCGCGCTCCAGCTCGCCGAGGATCGCCATGACGCCGCCGGCGCGGTGGACGTCCTCCATATGCACGTCGCTCTTGGCCGGCGCCACCTTGGACAGGCAAGGCACGCGGCGAGACAGGCGGTCGATGTCGGCCATGCTGAAGTCGATCCCGCCCTCGTGGGCGGCGGCCAAGAGGTGCAGCACGGTGTTGGTCGAGCCGCCCATGGCGATGTCCAGGCTCATGGCGTTCTCGAACGCGGCCCGGGTGGCGATCCCGCGCGGCAGGGCGGTGGCGTCCTCCTGCTCGTACCAGCGCTGGCAGAGATCCACGACCAGTCGGCCGGCTTCCTTGAACAGGGCTTCGCGGTCGGCGTGGGTGGCCAGAACCGAGCCGTTGCCCGGCAGCGAGAGGCCGAGCGCTTCGGTCAGGCAGTTCATCGAATTGGCGGTGAACATGCCCGAGCATGAGCCGCAGGTCGGACAGGCGGCCTTCTCGATCGCCTCAACCTCTTCATCGGAATAGCTGTCGTCAGCGGCCACGACCATGGCGTCGACCAGGTCCAGCGCCTTGATCTTGCCCTTCACCGTCACCTTGCCGGCCTCCATCGGCCCACCCGAGACGAAGACCACCGGGATGTTCAGGCGCATGGCGGCCATCAGCATGCCGGGCGTGATCTTGTCGCAGTTGGAGATGCAGACGATGGCGTCAGCGCAGTGGGCGTTGACCATGTACTCGACGCTGTCGGCGATCAGGTCGCGGCTGGGCAGCGAGTAGAGCATTCCGCCGTGGCCCATGGCGATGCCGTCGTCGACGGCGATGGTGTTGAACTCCTTGGCCACGCCCCCGGCGGCCTCGATCTCGCGGGCGACTAGCTGACCCAGGTCCTTCAGGTGCACGTGACCCGGCACGAACTGGGTGAAGCTGTTGGCGATGGCGATGATCGGCTTGCCGAAGTCGCTGTCCTTCATGCCGGTGGCGCGCCAGAGGCCGCGGGCGCCGGCCATGTTGCGGCCATGGGTGGAGGTGCGTGAGCGATAGGGAGGCATCGGAGAATTCCAGTGTCGATCGTGGGGTCTTTCTACGGCGCCCCGCTTTGATCTAAAAATATATTAGTCACGCTCGATTAGGTCGATGGACATATCAGTATGGATATCCGCCAGTTTCGTCACTTCGCCGCCGTGGCCGAGACTCTGCACTTTGGGCGCGCCGCCGAGCGGCTGGGGATAACCCAGCCGCCGCTCAGCCAGTCGATCCAGGCGCTCGAGAAGGCCGTAGGCGCCCCGCTGTTCGCGCGCACCAAGCGTCACGTGGAACTCACCCCGCTGGGCCGGCAGTGGCTGCCGCATGTGCGCGAGGCGCTGGCCGCCATCGACGCCCTGCCCGAGACCGCCCGCCGCCTCCGCGACGGGCAGACAGGATATCTGTCGCTGTCGTTCGTCAGCACTGCCGACTACAGCGTCCTGCCCGATCTGGTACGGCGCTACGCCGAGGCCTTTCCAGGCGTCGAAATCCAGCTGGTCGAGGCCACCAGCGACGTGCAGGTGCCGGCCATCCTGGACGGCGAGCGGCATGCGGGGATCATCATTCCACCGCCGAACCGAGCCTTGCCTGGGCGCCTAGCCTATCGCCGTCTGTTGTCCGAGCCGCTGGTCGCCGCAACGCCCTCAAGCTGGAACCTGGACGGACCGCTCGACCTTGGCGCCCTGCCCGACGCGCCGCTCGTGCTGTTCCCTCGTACCGTCGCCCCCGCCTTCCACGATCTGGTCACCGGCTATGTCGCCGCGCGGGGCCAGCCGGTCCGGATCGTCCAAGAGGCGATCCAGATGCAGACGATCATCAGCCTGGTCTCGGCCGGTCTCGGCATGGCGCTGGTGCCAGCCTCTCTGCGAAACTTAGCGAGAGCGGGCGTACGCTATGTCGACCTTGTCGCCCCTCCCATCCTCGAGACCGGCCTCGCCTGGCGCCGCGATGACACCACGCCGACCCTGGGGGGCCTTCTGAAGCTGCTGGCCGAGCCCGCATTCGCCCAGGATTGACGACGGGGGGCGTGCGTGGCTGGTTCAGGTCAATCGTTCCCGGGGAGTTTTCATGGCCAACTTGATCCTCAGCGTCGTCGGCAGTGACCGGCCCGGCCTCACCGAGGCCCTTGCCAAGGCCGTGCTGTCGGCCGGCGGCAACTGGCTGGAGAGCCACCTGAGCCAGTTGGGCGGACTTTATGTCGGCTCCGTGCTGGTGGACCTGGAGGCCGGATCGGTCGACGCTCTCCGCGCCGCCGTCGCCGAGGTGGACGCCCAGGGCCTGGAGGTCCGCATCGCGCCTGCCCTGGCGGCCCAGACGGCTTCGGGCGAGACGGTCGCCTTTGGCATGGTCGGTCAGGACCGCCCGGGCATCGTCGCCCAGGTCACGGGTGTGCTGAGCAGCTTGCACGCCAATATCGAGACCTTCGAGACCCGCCTCAGCGTCGAACCGCACTCCGGCGCGCCGCTGTTCCACATGGACGCCCGCCTGCGTCTGCCGCCCACGCTGTCGGCCGCTGCGGTGCAGGCGGCTCTGGAAGACATCTCCGGCGAGATCATGGTCGATGTGACGGTGGGGCAGAGCTAAGCAGGCTTGCCGGGCTGGCGAGCTTGGCGAGACGCGCCTCCGCATTACAGCAAGTTCACTTTCGTCGCTACAAATGTAGCGCTACAGGTGTAGCGAACTGAGCCTGCGGAGGTCGCCCTTGATCGACACCCTGCCCCGACGCGAACGTGAGGTCTTCGAGACCCTGTGCCGCCTGGAAAGCGGCACAACCGCCGAGGTCCGCGCCGCCCTCGCCGACCCCTTGAGCGACTCCGCCGTCCGGACGCTGCTCGTCCGGCTGGAGAGCAAGGGCCTGGTCGAGCGTTCGTCCGGCGCGCACGGCGTTATCTATCGCCCCGTCCAGGGCGCCGAGACCGTCGCGGTCGGGGCCCTGAGGCGGCTGATCGACACCTTCTTCGCCGGCTCGGCCGCCAGCGCCGCCAGCGCCCTGCTGGGCCTTGGCCAAAAGCTGACGCCCGAAGAAGCCGCCGCCCTCGAGGCGATGATCGACAAGGCCACCCAGGACGGAGAGGACAAGCGATGACCTGGACGCTGCTGATTTCGCTGCTGGTCAAGTCCAGCCTTATCGCCGGCGTAGGCTTGGCCGCCTCGCGTCACCTGACACAGCGCCCCGTCGAGCGGGTCGATATCCTGCGCGGGACCGTCTGCCTGCTGTTGGCCCTGCCGGTGATCATGAACGCCCTGCCGCCGATCGAGCTGGCCCTTTTGCCGCCGATCGAGGCTGCCCCTGTCGCCCTGCTGAGCGCTCCGGCCGCCCCGCCCCTCCCCGCCACGCCGGCTCCGGCCTGGATGACCCCGGGCGCGATCCTGGGCGGCCTGTGGCTACTGGGCGCCGCCTTGATCGGCGCCCGGCTGGCCCTGGGGCTCCAGACCCTGACCCGCTGGACTCGGAAGGCCGATCCCGTCACCTGCCCGGCTTGGTTGGGGCCGATCGAAGAGTTGCCGCCTGCCGACCGCCCCAACCTTGTCTGCTCCGACCGTGTCGCCGGTCCCTTGAGTTGGGGCGTCGCGCCCGGCGCCATCCTGATCGATCCGGCCACCTTGACCGAGCGCCATGCCGCCCCGGCGATCATGGCCCACGAGCTGGCCCACCTGCGCCGTCACGACTGGATCTTCCTGCTGATCTCGCGCGTCGTGCTGGCGATCTTCTGGTTCAACCCGCTGGTCTGGCGCCTGCACGCGGTGCTGCGCCAGCGGTCGGAGGAGGCCGCCGACGCCGCCGCGCTCGGTTTCGTCGACCGCGCTCTCTACGCCCGCACGCTCGTGCGCCTGGCCGCCCATCCCACGCCGCTGCTCACCCCGGTCGCCTCGCTACCGATGGCCGCCGACAGCCGGACCCTGAAATCGAGGATCGCCAGCATCATGACCGACACGCCTACCCGCCGTCGCCCGCTGACCGTCGTGCTCGGAATCGGCGCCCTGGCGCTGGTCGCCGCGCCGCTTGGCGCCTTCGCCGTGACCCGCCAGGTCGCGCCGCCGCTCCCGTCGGCCGCGCCCGCC
>VYKS01000131.1_pt1 | contig 46204 bp, 40 predicted proteins | sample 5114511 | NCBI WGS metagenome assembly VYKS01 (sample SAMN12291795, study PRJNA351875) | freshwater metagenome | isolation source: freshwater lake | place: USA: Michigan, Gull Lake | collected 2011-07-05 | reverse complement strand
TTTCTCGCGGATGGCCGAGTCGAACTCGAAAACAACACCGTCGAGCGCGCGATCCGCCCCATGCTGCTAAGTCGCAAGAACGGCCTCTTCGCCGGCTCCGATGGCAGCGCCGAGCACTGGGCGGTGCTGGCCTCCCTGATCGAGACCGCCAAGTTCAATGGCCTGGATCCGCAGGCCTATCTCACGGGCGCCATCACCCGCATCGTACAGGGCCATCCCCAGAGCCGCATCGACGAGCTCATGCCCCGGAACCCAGTAGCCGCTCAGCCGAACGCCTGACATCGCAACGGCGTGGCCTCGGAGCAGCGCTTACGCTTCCTATGCATCGTCAACGACTTCACTTGGGAGGCCCTGGCCTTGTTTGTCGGCACCTCGATCGGCGGCCACCGGCTGGCGCGCGAGTTGGACGCCCTCATGTTCAGCAGCGGCAAACCCGCCGTGATAGTCATCGACAACGGGACCGAGATGATCGGCCGCGCCAAGCTGGAATGGACCAGTAGCACAGGAGCAGAATCTCATCACATCGCGCCGACGGCCAGTTCGACGACGTCAAGTTCATCGTCCAGCACCGCCACCAGAACCCGCACAAAGCGCAGGCCACGCCTGCACACGATGCTCGGCAGTCTCGCGCGGAAATTGCATGTCGGCCCGCTGGCCGATTGCTTCTTTGATCCGGCAACTGCCCTATGCCTCAAACGCATTTCGGAGCAGGGTGCGACTGGACCAATGATCGCCATGCACGAGCCAGTCCGCTGCCCAATGCCTTTATAGTCGAAAGGCATCGCCGGGCCTGGCAGCGCGGAGCTGACTAGGCGCGGCTGTTGCTGCGCGTGAAGCGACTTCCAGAACCGCAGCGGGTAACGCTTCAGGCGGAAGTGGAGCGTATCGAGAGGATATCGTCGCAGATCGATCCCGAAGCGAAGCAAGTTTGATACCCCCCCCGCAAGCATCAAGGGGAAGCCGACCTAATCTTGCGGCCTCGACATTCCAGTTGACGGCCGCAGCCATTCGAGAGTGGTCACAGATTGGCGGACATGGTGGCCAGAAGTCGCTTGAAGACGGAAAGTTCATCGTCCGATATGCCCACGAGCAACCGTTCATAGACCACATCGGCTTCCGCTCTGAGCGCGGGCAGGATGCCGATGGCTTTAGGACACAGGTGCAAGGTCCACACCCGGCGATTTCCTTCCACCGCCCGGCGTTCGACGTAGTCTGCATTTTCGAGTTGGTCGATGACATGTCCGACACTGGCGCGCTTAATTTCCAGGCATTTGGCCAACTCGGTCTGGGTCAGACCCGGGCTGCGGAAGATATAGGCAAGGGCGCGCCATTGAGTGCGGGTCAGCCCGAACTTCGCAGTCGAGCTATCAAACGCACGGCGCAGTTTGCGCGGAACCTCCTCAACCAGGAACACCAGCCCATCGGCATCCGTGAGGTACCTATGCTGGTCGGACGTGTTCGCCATGTCATGGCTCATAGCGCGCGATTGGACAAAAGGACAGCCTTTACTGTAAGGCATCATACAGTAAGATATAGGCATGTCGAAATCGCTCGTCACCCTCTCTGGCCATTCCGGCCATGCCATCGCCGCCCTGATAGAAGGCCCTGAGCAGGGTATGCCGGTGCTGCTCGCACACGGCGGCGGACAGACCAAGCGAGCGTGGAAGCGAGTCATGGCGATGCTGGCCGATCACGGCTTCCGCGCCATCGCGCTTGATCTGCGCGGCCACGGCGACAGCGCCTGGGCCGATGACGGAGCCTATGACATTATCGATTTTGCAGGTGATCTGACTGCGATCGCCGGCTCGCTCGATCGGCGGCCCGCGTTGATCGGAGCGTCGCTCGGCGGGCTTGCCGGGATCATGGCCGAAGGCGAAGTCGCCCCTGGCAGCTTCGCCTCGCTGACCTTGGTGGACATCACCCCGCAAATGGAGGCGGGCGGGGTGACGCGGGTGGTCGGCTTCATGGCCGCCCATGCCCGCGAAGGCTTTGCCTCTCCTGAGGAAGCGGCGCGGGTGATCTCCGAGTATCTCCCGCATCGCCCACGCCGCAAGGCATCGTCGGGTCTCGCCCATTATCTGAGGCAAAAGGGCGACGGGCGTTATTACTGGCATTGGGACCCGGCGTTTATCGACGGCATTATGCGCCGTCATGCCGAGCGCGGCGATAGCAGCGACTTCGGTCGCACCGAGCTGGGCGAAGCTTCGTCGCGGCTTGCGCTTCCCGTCCACCTGATCCGGGGCGGCTCAAGCGATCTGGTGTCGCCGGAGGCCGTGGCGCATTTTCGCGCGCTGGTTCCCCATGCCGACTACAGCGACATCGCCGATGCCACCCACATGATCGTCGGCGAGCAGAACGATGCCTTTGGCGATGCGATCCTCGATTTCCTTGTGAAGACACACGAAGGGCAAGCGCAGCATGACGGAGCGACCGCCAGGAATGGACCTTGAGCAGCTCCGCGCCATGTTGAGCATTGCGCCGTTCCACCAATGGCTGGGGCTGGATATCGCCGAACTCACCAACGAGACACTGGTCCTCGAAATGCCCTGGCGCGACGAGATCATCTCCAACCCGATGATCGGATCGGCGCATGGCGGCATTCTCTCGGCGCTGATCGACCTGACGGGACTTTACACGATCAACGCGCTCGGCGGATCGGCGCGCGCCACCGCCGACATGCGGGTCGATTTCCACCGACCCGCCACCTCGGGGCCGCTGCGCGCGATCGGGCGGGTGGTCAAGCTGGGTAAGCAACTGAGCGTCGCCGAAACCCGAATCGAGGATACCGAGGGCAGATTGCTGGCGAGCGGGCGCGGTGCCTATGTCGGCTAGAATGCGCCTGTGTTGCGGCGCGGCGACGGCGCTGACGCTGACTGCTTGCGCGCCCGTTCCCGACCTCGGAACCCGGCCGGCGATGCGCACCGCCGAGACGATCGAGGCGGGACAGACCCTTGCTGCGCGTGACCACACCGCCTGGCCGCCCGATCAATGGTGGCGCCTGGCGGGTGATCCGCAACTGACCGCATTGATCGAGGAGGGCCTTTCCAATTCGCCGCAGGTTGCGGTAGCGGTGGCGCGGGTCAGGCGCGCGGAAGCCGAGGCGCAGCGCGTCGGGGCCGCGCGGCTCCCATCGATCGGTGCCGAGGCCGAAAGTGGCCTGCGCCGTCAGAGCGGCAACAACGGCATCCCCGCCCAGTTCCTCCCCGATGGCTGGAAAGACTACGGGCAGAGCTCGCTGAGTTTCGGCTTCGACCTCGACCTGTGGCGGCGCAACCGCACTGCCTATGCTGCGGCAACTTCGGAAGCCCGCGCGGCTATGGTCGATGCGGCGCAGGCCCGCCTCTTGCTCTCGGTCGCGATAACCGCCGCCTACGCAGAACTCGGACGCCATTACCGCGAGCGCGACAACGCAGCGGTCACGCTCGCCAACCGCCGCTCGATGCGCGATCTTGTCGCCGAGCGCCAGAGCAACGGGCTCGACAACCTCGCCAGCCTGCGCCGCGCCGATGCCGAAGTTGCCTTGGCGGAGCAGGATCTGGCAGCAGCCGATGAGAACATCGGCATTCGCCGCAACCAGCTGGCCGCACTCCTGGGTGCTGGCCCGGATCGGGGAACGTCGATTACCCGTCCGCCGCTTGCACCCTCGACACCCGGCGGGGTTCCCGCCGGTGTTACCACCGACCTGATTGGCAGGCGTCCCGATATTGTTGCGTCCCGCGAGCGGGTCGAAGCGGCGGCGGGCCGGGTAAAGGTCGCGCGGACCGGGTTCTTCCCATCGATCAACCTCAGGGCGATGATCGGCCTGCAGGCGCTGGGTCTCGGTAATCTCGTCGATTCCGCTTCCTTGTTCGGAAGCGTCGGCCCAGCAATTAGCATGCCAATCTTCCAGGGCGGCGCCCTCAGAGCACAATATGGCAGTGCCGAGGCCGCCTATGATGAGGCTGTTGCGAACTACAACCAGACGGTCGTCACCGCCTACCAGCAGGTCACCGACGCGGTGACCCAGCGCGACGCGGCGGACAAACGGCTTCACACCGCCCGCACCGCGCTGAGCGCGAGCGAGGATGCGCTGGGCCTGGTGCGCACACGCTACGAGGCCGGACTTGCCAGCTACTTCGACGTCCTCGCCAGCGAACGCGGTGTGCAGGACCTTCGCGTCGCCGTCATCGGCCTTGAGACATACGAACGCGGCGCGACGCTGGCGATGATCCGTGCACTGGGCGGCGGGTTCGATGCGGCCACTGCCCCACCATCAGGACAGACCGAGCAATGAGCGATCCCGCGACACAAGCTGCCGAAGTCGATCCGGAACTTTCCACTTTTCGCAAGGCCCGCCGTACCATTTGGCTCAAGCGCCTGGCCATCGTGCTCGCAGTGGCGACTCTCGCATGGGGTGCCTGGTATGTGCTCGTCGCCCGAAACTATGTCCGCACCGACAACGCCTACGTGAACGCGCGAATGGCGCAGGTCACGCCGCTGGTTGCCGGATCGGCCATCGAGGTGCTGGTCGAAGAGACGCAGCAGGTAAAGGCGGGTGATGTCCTGGTCCGACTCGATCAGGCCAACGCCAAAATCGCCGTCGCGCAGGCCGAGGCCGATCTTGCCGCCGCCCGCCGTAAATTCGGGCAGGCGGTTGCGACCAACAGCGCGCTGTTGGCCCAGATCGACACCTCAAGCGCCGGTCTCGTACAGGCCCGGGCGCGACTTCGCACTGCAGAGGCCGAGTTCGACAAGGCGCGGATCGATTTGCAGCGCCGTGAGGCCGTCATTGCCAGCGGCGCGATCTCGGGTGAGGAACTGACCCAGGCGCGCAAGGCTTATGCCTCCGCCAACGCGGCGCTCGAGGCGACCCGCGGGGGCATTTCCGAAGTCACATCGGCTCGCAGGGTCGCGCAAGGGCAACTTGCTGCCAACGATGCCCTGGTGCGCGGCTCCAGCGTGGACACCGATCCGGGGGTTCAGGCGGCCAGGGCCCGGCTCGATGCCGCCTTGCTCGATCTCCAGCGCACCGAGATCCGCGCGCCGGTTTCCGGGGTGGTGAGCCGCCTGCAAATCCAGGTCGGTCAGCGTCTGAGCCCCGGTCAGACCATCATGACCATCGTCCCGATCGACAAGCTTTACGTCGATGCCAACTTCAAGGAAAGCCAGCTCGGCCATGTCCGTCCCGGCATGGCTGTAATCCTAAGGTCGGATCTTTATGGCGGCAATGTCGTCTATCACGGTAGGGTCACCGGGCTGGCTGGCGGCACGGGATCATCGATGGCGATCATCCCGGCGCAGAATGCGACCGGGAACTGGATCAAGACCGTCCAGCGCCTGCCGGTGCGGATCGATCTCGATCCTGCCGAACTGCGTCAACACCCTTTGCGCGTCGGGCTGTCGATGGAAGTCGAGATCGATGTCTCGGGCCGGTGATCCGCGATGACCGAACCATCACTTCCAGGCGCGAGGATCGCGCCGTCGCGGCAAATGGTCGCAGGCCTAGTGCTGGCATTGGCCAATTTCATGGTGATTCTTGACCTGACCATCGCCAACGTCTCGATCCCGCACGTCGCGGGCAATCTCGGAATCACGCTCGAACAAGGTGCCTGGATCATTACCTCTTACGCTGTTGCTGAGGCGATCTGCGTTCCCTTGACCGGATGGATCGCCGGTCGCTTCGGGTCGGTGCGCACTTTCCTGCTCAGCATGGTCGGGTTCGGCATCTGCTCCTTCCTCTGCGGGATTTCGTTCACCCTGGGCATGCTGGTTGCAAGCCGGATCGGTCAGGGAATCTTCGGTGCTTTCTTGATGCCGATGTCACAAACCCTATTGCTCAGCGTATTCCCGCCCGAGAAGCGCAACATGGCGATGGGCCTGTGGGCGGTCACCCTGCTGATGGGGCCTGCGGTCGGCCCGATGATCGGCGGCTATCTCACCGACAACTATTCCTGGCACTGGATCTTCCTGATCAACGTGCCGGTCGCGATCCTATGCATCGTCGTCGGTTTTGCCCTGCTCAGGCCGATTGAGACCGAACGGCAAATCCTGCCGATCGACTTTGTCGGCCTGGCCCTGCTGGTGCTCTGGGTCGGCTGCCTGCAGCTGGTGCTCGACCTGGGCCGCAACCACGACTGGTTCGCCGACCCGATGATCGTAATCCTATCGATTACTTCTGTTGTCGGCTTTGTCGTGTTCGTGATCTGGGAGCTGGGGGAAGATCACCCGATTGTTGATTTGCGGGTGCTGAGGCACCGGGGGTTCAGCGTTGCGCTCACGGTCTTGTCCCTCGCCTTCGCAGGATACTTTGCCGGATTTGTCATAGTCCCCCAATGGCAGCAGGCCTGGCTCGGATTTCCGGCGACCGCCGCCGGTCTGTCCTCATCGTTTTCGGCCATGGGCGGACTGATCACCGCGCCGCTTGTTGCCTATCTGATGAGCCGTCACGACCCGCGCCTCCTCGTTTCAGGCGGCGTTGCCTGGATCGCGGCAATGGCTCTCCTGCGCACGACCTGGACCACAGATTCGGACTTCTGGACCCTCAGCGTGCCGCAGTTCGTTCAGGGACTTGGGGTCACATTCATGATGCTCCCGCTCATGACCCTGACGCTCAACACGGTTGACGAGAACGAGGTGGCATCGGCCGCCGGTCTGCAAAGTTTCGTGCGCACCATAGCAACCGCCGTAGCCACCTCGGTCACGCTCTCCTACTGGGGCGACACCCAGCGCCTTGCACGCAGTGATGCGGTTGGCGCAATGCAGCCTGAAGCGGTACAGGCAAGCCTTGCTGGACTAGGCTTGCCGCCAGACCATGTGCGACAGGTACTCAGCAACATGGCCGACCTGGAAGCCACAACCCTGGCGTTGATCCATACCTTCTGGGCAACCACCGCCATCCTCATCTTTGCCGCGAGCCTCATATGGCTTGCGCCGCGGCCCGTGAAGATTGGCGGGATGCCGATGGGGCATTGACGCACCGCCGTTCAGGAGCGCTGGTTCATTCAATAGCAGCATTCACCCCGCCTCAGGCGATGCGGGAGAGGTGGGGGAGGCGTGTAGCAGATGACGGGCTGAAGGAGTGGGGGAAGAGACTTTTCCTCCGCCCGCAATGGAGACCCGCCATGCCCCGATCCCACCCCGCGACGCTGCGGACCGACGTCTATTCGCGCATCACCATCGAGATGGCTGCTATCATCCAAGTGTGTGTTTCGGCTTGCAAAATTGACCCCGATCTCGGCGATATCGGTGTCCAAAATGCCCCCCCTGTCCTTGAGGCTTTGATGGCCAGATCGCCGACCTTTCCGCGACCGATAGCCAATAAATCTGCTTACGCTTCGAAATCCGGCGCAACCTCCCAGGATCTTGGGGTCAGAACCCGACCCAACACGCAAGCTGATTTGACCTGCCCCTTAACTTTCATCCAGCGGCTACTATAGTTGCGGGTTGATTGCGCCGTCTGGCACGGCGGAAGCAAGCCGCCAAGTCCAGTCGACAAGCGGCGTCGATATAGGTTTGCATCAAGAAGACTCAGGCAAACGCGAACAGCTCGTCGAGCTTAGACCATCGCGCGGCGCGTAGAGCGATCCGCGCCCAAAAAAAGAGGATACCATCAGGCGGGGTAGCGCTCCGCCCAGCCACCAGCGGAGTAAGCCCTTGTCCAACCACCCGCCGGAGGCTAGCCGATGCACCTACAACCACCTTCACGGCGGTTCAGCCGCGCCGAGGGGAAGGATAATCTGCGTGCTCGGGTTCGCTTCAGTTTACTCCCAAATCCCCATGTGAGGCTGCAAAGAGCCCGCGCACTCCCGCCCGCCGCTCTCCGCTTCCCCTGCAATCGTATTTGGACAATTATCTTGCATATTTGAACTTAAATGACCATATATGGACAGTGCTACAGACGCCTTCCGAAATCTTGCAGGACCTTGCCGGGCGCATCAAGGCGCGCCGTGTCGCACTGGGCTGGCCTCAGCTTGAGGCCGCGCAGCGGGCCGGGGTCGCCTACCGGACCTGGCGACGGCTGGAGACGGAAGGTCAAGCCTCGCTGGAAGATATGGTCAAGGCCGCTGTCGCCCTGCGTTGCGAAGACGCCCTGCAGAGCCTGTTTCCGCGTCCCGCGGCCAGCAATCTTGATGCGCTCCTCGCGCAGCAGGCCGCCGCCGCCACGCGCCCGGCGCGCGTGCGAGCGCCTCGATCCCGATCACCGAGGGTGTCTCGCCCATGAGACTTGCCCCTGGAACACCGCTGACCGCCAGCCTGAGCTTCGAAGAGGACCAAGCGCCCCTGTCCGTCGGCCGCCTGGCGATGGCCGGCGGCCTGGCGCAGCTAGAGTGGTCGCCCGAACTGATCGCGGCGCCGAAGCCCGTCTCGGCCCTGCTCTATCCGCCCGAACCGGGCCTTCATCCCGCCCGTGGCCGAGACTTTGCCGGCCTGCACGGCTTCCTCGCCGACAGCCTGCCGGAAGGCTGGGGCTACCTCGTCATGCGCCGCCGCCTAAGCAAGCTGGGCGTTGCTATAGAGACCTTGAGCGCCCTGGATCGCCTGGCCCTGGTCGGTGACCACGGGCGCGGCGCCCTCACCTACCGGCCTGCGACGGCGCCGCCACCCGAGGTCGAAAGCCTCGACCTTGACGCCTTGGCGGCCGAGTCGACCGCGATCCTGGCGGGACATGAGGGCGATCTGGCGGACACCTTGGCCACCCTGGCGGGCGGTTCGGGCGGCGCCCGGCCCAAGGTTCACGTCGGGTTCGACGCCGAGGGACAGATCTCGGTTTCAGATGGGGAGACCGCCGCGGGACACGAGGCCTGGATCGTCAAATTCGGCGCGACCAACGATCCGCCGGACATCGGCCCCATAGAAGCGGCCTATGCGGCGATGGCCTTGGCCGCCGGCCTGGACATGGCCCCCTACCGCCTGCTCCCCTCCAACACCGGCCCCGGCTACTTCGCCACGCGCCGGTTCGACCGCCCGGCGCCGGGAAAGCGCCTCCACATGGTCTCGCTGAGCGGCGCGGTGGAGGTGCCCTGGCGCACGCCTGCCAGCTACGACCTCTTCTTGCGCGCCACCCAGGCGATCACCCGCCATGCGGACGACTTGCACGCCGCGTTCCGGCGCATGGTCTTCAATGTGCTGGCCAGCAATCGCGACGACCACACCCGCCAGCACAGCTACCTGATGGACCAGGCCGGCCAGTGGCGTCTCGCCCCTGCCTACGACCTGACCTATTCGGCCGGCCCCGGCGGAGAGCACTATCTCGACGTCGAGGGCGAAGGCAGGAATCCCACCCTCGAACACGCCCTGGCTCTGGGACGCCGGCATAGCCTGCCGGACCGCCTCATCCATACGACGATCGACGAAGTTCGCGCCGCCGTGGCGGATTGGTCGCGCTTCGCCGACGAGGCCGGCGTCGGCAAGGCCTCGCGCGCGGAAATCACGACCGCCCACCAGGCTGTCGCCCAGCGCTTCTCGGCCTGAGCCTTAAGCGGCCTGGACGATGTAGCCGTCCTCTCCCCAACCGCTCACCCGCATCAGCTCCGAGACCCGGCGGCCGCCGGGCGTGCGCGAGATGTGAATGACCAGGTCGATCGCCTGCCCGATAGCCCGGTGCGGGATCCGCTGCGTGACCTCCCCGATGAGGTCCTCGAGGCGGCTCAGGCCTTCTGCGGCGCTGTTCGCGTGCAAAGTGGCCAGACCACCCGGATGACCGGTGTTCCAAGCCTTCAAGAGATCCAGTGCCGAGCCGTCGCGGACTTCCCCGATCACGATGCGGTCCGGCCGCAGGCGCAGGGTGTCGCGCACCAGATCGGTCATGGTCACCGCTGGTTCGGTGCGCTTGGTGATCATCTGGATCTGGTCGGCCGCCGAGCATTGCAGCTCGGCGGTGTCCTCGATCAGCACCACCCGGTCGCCCGCGAAGGCCGGCTCGGCCAGGATGGCATTGGCCAAGGTGGTCTTGCCCGAGCCCGTGCCGCCCACGATCAACAGGTTCTGCCGCGCCTCGGCGGCGGCCCGGATCGTGTCGGCCTGGCCGGCGCTCATCATGCCGCCATCCACATAGTCGGTCAGGGTGAACACCACCTCGGGCCGCTTGCGGATCGCAAACGCCGGCCGCGCCACGACCGGCATGAAGGCGCCCTGAAACCGCTCGCCCGTCTCCGGCAGGGTCGCACTGACCCGCGGCCGGTCTCGGGTCACCACTTCACCGACATGATCGGCGAGAAGCCGCAGGATCCGGTCGGCGTCGGCGGCCGCCAAAAGCTCTCCCGTCCAGGAGCGTCCCTCCCCGATCCGATCGATCCAGATCTTGCCGTCCGGATTGACCATCACCTCGACCACCAAACGGTCGGCCAGGGCCTTGGCGATCACCGGCCCCATCGCCTGCCGCAGCGCGGCGACCTTGCGATCAAGAACATCGGGATGGCGTTCGGTCATGGCGCGCTCGCGAGGGTTCGAGGGTCAAAGGCTGCCGTCGTCGTCATCGGCCCGCAAAGCCGCCACAGGGGCCAAGGTGAGATAGTCGGCGGCCAAGACCGCCTCTGGGCCTCCAGGAGCCTCTACAGGGCCCTCAGCGCCGCTGTAGCGGGGCTTGGGAGCCCTGACGCCGGCGAAGGCCTCTGGCGGCGCGCAGACCGCCCTCACCCCTTGCCAGTCGATTCTAGGTGGGCCCGGGAGGTCGGCCGCACCGGGGCGCTGCTCATAGGCCGCTGGCACGCCGTGGAAGTAGTCGCCGGTGCGAGCCTTGAAGAAGGGCTCTTCGTAGTAGCGGATCTTGTCCGCCAGGATCGGCTTGGTGTTGTTCACGAAAAGGAACTGCTTGCGGTCGTCGAGACCGCGCACGTCCTCTTCCGACAGGATGTAGCGTTGCTGCTCTGACTGCGAGGTCGAGCGATGCGCCCGTCCAAACAGGCTGCGCGGATCGCTGTAGCTTTCGCGCATCTCCAGCGCCTTGCCGGCGCGGCGCGTGACCTTCTCGATACTGGTGGGCTCGGACGTCGCGAAAGTCGCCGTGATGTGCATGTTGTCGAATAACGGCGTTTTCTCACCGTACTTGGAAAACACGTCGTTGAAGCTCTGGCAGACCAGGTGGGCGGTGATCCCATAGCCGGCCATTTCGCCCATGGCGTTCTCCAGGAACGGCAGGCTGCCGAGCTTGGGAAACTCGTCGAGCAGAAGCAGCAGCCTATGGCGCTTGCGCCGACGACGACTGTCATAGTGCTCATGCTCCATCAGGCTGTTCACGCTCTGCCGGATGAACACCCTCACCAGGAAGGCCAGCCGGTCGGCGTGGGCCTGCGGCGTGATCAGGTAGAAAGTCACCGGCGCCTCGGCGCAGACCAGGTCGCCGATCGAGAAGTCCGACCAGCTGGTGGCGTACTCCACCAAGGGATCCGCCCACAGCGATAGCGAGGCGCGGCACGTGGCCAGCACGTTCGACTTCACGCGCTCATCCATGCCGGCGAGCGCAGTCGCGCCGAGCCTCACCTCCGGATGGGTCTCAGGGATGGGCGCCCCGTCCGCGTCGCGCGCCAGGCCATCGGCCGCGTGATAGTCAGGCCGGTGTCGATGCTGCGTATGCAGCATCGCGTGCAGGGTCGGCTCGATGTCGATCAGCAGCCGGCGGACCTGGGCGAGGTTCTTGCGCTCGTCGGGCTCGCTGTAGAGCACATGCAGGATCACGGCGGTGAAGAAGTCGGTCGCGCTCTGGTCCCAGAAATTCAGGTCGCCCGCCTTGCGCCCCAACGGATCGACCAGGATGCCGACGACGTTCTGGATGTCGGCGATCTCCATCGGACCTTTCCTGACCTCGAACAGCGGGTTCCAGCGCACCGTGTTGGGGTCGGTCGGCGCGAAATAGAAGACGTGGCTGAACGTCTTCCTGTGGTCGGCGGTGATGTGCCAAAGCTCGCCCTTGCGGTCGTAGACGAAGGCGCTCTCCGGCCACGCGACGAGGGTGGGTACGACGTGACCGGCCCCTTTCCCGCTCCGCGAGGCCCCAACGATGATCGCGTGTTCGGGGCCGCCATAGGTCAGGTAGCGGCCCTTGAATCGTCCCAGCACTCGGCCCCTGATTTGCCCGCCCTGCCCGAACAGCTTGGCCCGCGCGACGTCCGCCAGATCCGCCCAGGCGTCGAGGCCAAACGCCTTGGGCGCACGCGCCGAGCCGCGGGTTGCGAGCGCCGTCAAAAGGATCGGCGCCATAGCGATGGCCAGGCCCGCCAGACCCGCCCCGTCGAAAAGTCGCGGATAGCGCGGCTGCAAGGCGAGATACCATTCGGCGAAAGCCCAGGGCCGATAGAGACGGACCGCGCCAAGGTCGGCCCACCCCGGTCCCAGGGCAGCGGCGTAATGCAGACCATGGGCCGCTTGCTGGGTCGCCCAGACAAGCCCGAGCAGAATCGACAGGACAGCGATCGGAAGCACGAGGGCAAGGCGCTGAGAGGTGCTCATAATCCCCTCATCGGCCCGGAAAAAGGGTGCGGCCGATCGACTGGCCCATCGACCGATTGACCCGCTCCACCGCCAACGCCCGGGCCTGCGCCGGGTAGCGCATCAAGGCGGCGCGCGCCGGTCCGCCGACCTCGCGGATGAACCGTGTTTCGTCCGGCAGGCGGGACGGCACCTGCAGCTCTTTGTGGCCCAGAGCCTGCGCAACCCGAAGGTCGTTATAGGCCCGGGTCGCCCCTTCAATGCGCTTCTCGATCCGCTTGATCTTGCGCTCCAAGGTGCGGCGCTGGCGGGCCACGTCGGCGGCCCGCTCCAGCTGCGGGCCGCGTCGACTGGCGACATAGGTCTGGCCGGCCGGAGAGGCGATCCACGCCGCTCGAACCTGCACCGCGATCTCGGCCCGTTTCATCGCTTTGCGCGCCTGCGCGATGGCGTTCAGCTCGGCGTGTTTGGCCCAGATCATCCGCGCCGGATTGCGGATCCACTGCACCAGGACGAGCCGACGCTGCCGCACCTTTGTGACCCGCTCTTCGGTCTGCCGAAGCCGAAGTTTCGCCGCCGCCAAGTCGGCACGGGCCGGCTGTAGAAGTTCGCGCTCCAGACCCCGCGCGCTGTCGATCTTGGGCAGGGTGAGCGCCGCGCGTTTTTCGGCCCACCGGTCCCGCTCGGTGATCATCCGCGCACGCATCTGCTCAGCCTCGGTCGTCAGTTTCGCCACCGGGACCGCGATCACCGGCGCCTCTCTCACCAGCCGGTCGGCGGTCGCCTGGAAGTCGGTCCGAAGCTCTTTGCGCTTGGCGTTGTGAGCGTTGGTGTCGCGGTTCTGTTGACCGCGTTCCGAGGCGATGTGCTTGCGCTCCAAAGCGCTCGCCGTCGGCCCCAGATGCACGCCTGGTTCGCGATCCGAACCCTGCTCCGCAAGCGACAGGTGCGAGACCTGCGGAGCGTCCGGACCAAGGTGTCGGCGCAGGTGTTCGTTCTGGATTTCCGCCCAAGCCGAGCGCCATTCCCGCAGAGCTTTTGGGCTCCACCACTCCGCCGGCTTCTTGCCGAAACCGCCCGGGCCAACCGACCGGGTGGTCACCAGGATGTGGGCGTGAAAATTGCGCTCATCGCCGGCCTTGCCGGGCCGGTGCATCGCGACATCGGCGACCATCCCGCGCCCCACCAGCTGCTCGGCGACGAACGCCTCCACCAAGGCCCGCCGCTGGGCGAAATCCAGCTCATGCGGCAGCGACACCAACAGCTCCCTCGCGGGCACGGCGTCCTTGCGCTTCTCAGCGTCCTCGGCGGCGTTCCATAGGGTCTGCCGATCACCGAACGCCGCTGGCGCATCGGGCGGCGCCATGATCGCCGCGTACTCGATGTCGCCCTTCGCGCCGAAGTCGAACTCCATCGCCAAGCGCTCGTCGATGAGCCGGTCGCCGGAGCGGTAGGCCGCCGCGGCGACGGCCGAGCGACCGGCCGATCTCTGGATGGTTTGGACCTCTAGTCGGTACTGCGCCATGCGCACTCCTTCGGCGTCGACGCCATGGCCCCTGCCGGGATCGCTAAGGGCTGCGCCCTTGGCTCAAGGCTTCGCATCGATCGACGCGAGGAAGGGCCTTGAGGGTGTCGGGCGAGGCCTGACCGCAGTGTTGGTGGGAGCAGCACATCCAACCCGTAACTGCGCCCTTGTGACGAAATGCGAGAAACCACGGCATAGACCATTTTGCACTTTACTGGCACTATTACGCCGTTTCGTGCTTTTTCTCTAACGAAAGGCCGCGTCATGGCCAAGGTCGATAAGCGCCGGCGGAACGCCCGTCCGTCCAAGTACAAGCCCCGCTCGCCCGCCCAGTTAGCGCGCAAACGCGAGCTCTGGGCGGCCCGATCAAGCGACCGCGAACGGGCTAAACGGACCGATGAGCAAGCCGCTCTCGTCGAGCGTTTGGCGGAGCTGGAGACGGCGCTGCGAGAGGCTGGCCAGGACGGGGTCCACAAGCAGCGGCACGTCACCCCGCTCGAAGATATCGACGACGACGCCAAGCGCTTCCACGTCCTGAAAGCCCGCGTCGAGCGGCTCGAAGCCCTGTGGTCGATCAACAAGCGCAGGCGCGAAACGCGCGGCAAAATCATCATCGGCGGCGCCCTGTTGGCCGAAGCCGGGGACGCCCACTTTGCCGGAGACGATGAGCTGCTGGCCCGCCTGGTCGACATCCTTGATCGCCGTGTCGAGCGCGTCCGCGACCGCCTGACGGTGCGCGAACTCTTAGGGGATGTGCCCCTGCCCTTGCGCCCGGGCGGCGACCTGGATGAGGACGCTGAAAGCGCCCTTCAAGCTGCCGGCGAGCGGCTCCCCGATTTCGATCTAATGGCCGAGACCGCGCTCGCTCAGGAAAGCGCTGAACCCCTGACGCCAAGCGATCTCGACCCCGACTACGCGGACCTCGACCAAGCGTGGCGGGCGGCCTGATCATTGATCTGATCCAACCGCCAAGCCGGGGCCAACCACGAAGATCGCTCGGCCAGGATCGATAACCTGGGTCAGGCGAACCGGCCCCTGCCCTGCCCCGGAAGACCCCGGCGCCATCGGCGTATCGGCCATCGCCTCAATACGGTTCTCGCCGACAAAGATCGCCCCGCCGGCCGCCGACCAGGCGGCGGAAGACGAGGGGCTACGAGAGGGAGAAGCGGGTGTGACAGAGCGAGATCCCCTCCCCGCTCCAGATCGCGCCTCGACATAGAAACTGTGGGCGCCGATGACCGCCGACGGCCCCGTGCCACCAAAGTTGACCAGGCCCTCGGAGACCTCTCCCCGGCTGGCGCGATCAGCCACGATTTGCGGGTTCTGGAAGAACCGCGCCCCGTTCGTCAGGTCGGGCAACCGGCCTTCGAGCGCCAGGTTCAGGATGGTCTCGACCCGCGCCCGTTGGACCACCGTAGAGACCGGAAGGCGACGCCAGTCGCCGCCAGCGCTCATGACCGGCTCGAACTGGCCGCGCGCATTGACGACGGTCTCGACCGACGCACCCCATCGACCATCCTGGACCCGGTTGAGGATCGTATAGACGACGGCGGCCAAGCCGCTGTCGCCCTGATTTCCGGCCTCGGCGAAGGCGACCCGGGTGATCGCTTCGCGCGCGTCCGGACCGGCCACGAGGGGAGCCAGACCGCTCCGTGTCAACGGCAGCGCCATAGCCGCCGAGGCGGGCGCGGGCGGCGGGCAATTGACGCCCGCGGGCAAGGGTTGGGCGCTCTGTCCGCGCGCGAGCAGCAAGCACAAACCCGCTAGGGCCGCCGGGTCCATCACCGGTCTCCAGGCTGAGGGCGCGACAGCGCCAAGGGCCGGAACACGCCAACGATCTCGGCCTGGTTGACCGGCCCGAAATAGCGGCTGTCGAAGCTATTGGGGATGCGGTCAGAGAAGACGAACACCTCGCCGTCGCAAAGCCGGCGGCATCCGTTCCAGCGCGGCAGAGCCACGCCTCGGCGATCGGTTTTCAGGATCGGAGCTCGCACCTCTCCGTTGATCACCAGCCGGTCGTCACCGGTGCAGACCTGGTCGCCGGCAACGGCGGCGACGGACTTCAGAACTGGCACCCGGCGCAGGTAGCCCATATGGCCGTCAGCATAGGGAAAAGCGGCCGCAGGCGCGGGAAATGCGACCAGCGCGCCGACCGTCACCGGCTCCTCCCGCCGCGCATAAAGACCCTCCGGCTCACTGGCCGTTCGGTTCCACAAGAGCAGCGGACGAGCGCCCCCGGCCGTGGCCATCGAAAGTGTGCTGATGAGCGCAGCCCCGCCGCCCAGGACGCAAGCTAAGGGCTTCCAGCGCGGGGCTAGGGTGGACAGAAACATTGGGTGGGACCGGCGCAGCCAAAACGAGCCGAAGGCTCGGCAGGGCTTGCGGCCACGGTGTGGCTCATGCCCGGCGATTGTGGGCTTAACGGGCGCTAGCCAGTCACTGATACCCCGACAAACGAGGCGAGTTGCCCATGGGCAACTTGTCGGGGATCTCGCTAGGAGGCGAGGCCCGTGAGGGTGGAAGACAGGAAGTTGCCCATGGGCAACTAGGCCTTCGGACGGACCCGATCGAGCTCGCGGGCGAAGGCGGCCTGGAAGTCCGCGTTGCTCGCCTCGGCGTCCAGCGACAGTTCGAGCACGACCCGCTTGGCCCCCTTGCGCGCCAGGGTGAAAAGGGTCGCGCCGGCCTCGTTCGTCACGTTCATGACGCCCTTACCGGCCGGCTTTTTGGCGGACGCCGGCGCTGCGGACGCCTTGACGAGCAGGGTCACGACCTTGGCGGGGTCAAGCAGCCCCTTCCCGCTCGCCACGGCCGCCGCCTGCACGCCGGCCAGACGCTTGGCTTCCGCCATCACCTTGGGACGCGAAGCGTCGTCAGCCAGCAGGGGTTTCAGCGTCCGGGCATGGCGCTCCTTCAGGTGGCGCGGATCACCGAAAGCTTCCACGACGTCGGTCGGCAGCTTGCCGAGGTCCAGGAAGCGCGAAAGCCACGCCTTGGGCACTTCCAGCCGTTCGGCCATGCGCTGGGCGACACCGCCATAGAAGGTCTCGACCGCATGGCGGTAGTCGAGGGCGCGCTCGTAGTCGCTGATGTCCTGGCGGGCGCGGTTCTCGACGTCGGCCAGGCGGAAAGCCTGCTCGTCGGTGAGTTCACGCTCCTCGATCAGGTAGCGGATCTCGCGATGCTCGACATTGCGCAGGTAACTGACCGACCAATGCCGGCGCGCGCCACTGATGACCTCGTAGTCGAAGGCCGGGTCGTCCTCGACCCGCCGCACGATCGCGGGAAACTCCTGCTCGCCCTGGGAGCGCAAGCTCTCCAGCAGATCGGCGCAGGAGGTCTCGTTGAGCAAATCGTAGCGGCGATTATGACGGCTCCACATCCGGCAACGGGCCGGATCGACGAGCTTGAGGGTCTTTTCCTTGACGTCCCCGGACGTCACCCGCGCCAGGCCGGTCAGGCGGGTGCTCAAACGCTCTGTTGCGGGCGCACCGCGCTCAACGGTCGGGGTTTCAGTGACCGGAGCCACCAACCCCGCGAGGATCGAGCGGTTCTTGCCTGTTGTGGATGCCATGACCGCCCTCCCCTACCCGAGTCCAAGCCGGCGAAGCTCTGGCCGATGGCTGGGCCAAGCTTTGCGAATAAGCAGTTCGATCTCGCCATTCAGGCGATCGAGATTGTTGCGACAGCGCTCGTAGGTCTTGGTCGCCGGGCCGCTCAGTTCATAAACCGTACGCAGCTGGACGTTGGCGTTGTCGATCTCGGCCGAGTCGAGCAGCGAGGCTGTCAGCATGTCGGCGCCGAACACCGCTTCCATCATGTCTCGGATCTGCGTGTGGGCGCTCTTGCCCTCGTCGACCTTGGTCGCGACCACGCGCAGGAAATGGAAGCCGCGCTCACCAAGGTGGTTTTGCATCACCTCCAAGGTCTCAACGATCATCCGCAGAAAGTGCGCGGTCGAGGCGAAGTCGACCGTCGAGGGCGGCGTTGGGATCAGCAAGGCGTTGGCGGCGCGTAATACCGCCAACGAGAGCATACCTAGCGCAGGGGGCGGATCGAGTAGCACCACGTCATACTCGCTAGCCATACTCTCTACCCCGCGCCGCAATCGGTCGAGCGCGTCAGGATTGCCACGAAGCCTTGCCGCAGCCTCGTATTCAGCTTGGTAGAGACCAAGGTTGGCCGGCACCAGATCAATGCCATTCCAGGCGGTAGGCCTCAGGGCATACTTCAGGTCTGGTTCGCCACCATGACGGAAGAAGGGCAAAAGTGTCTCTTCATCGTCGATGTCGATGTCGGGATTGAATCCGAAGATGGTCGTGGTGCTGGCTTGGCTATCGCAGTCGATCACCGCGACGCGATAGCCTTTCAGCGCCAGGAATTGCGCCACGTGGCAAGTGAGGGTGCTCTTGCCAACGCCGCCCTTGAAGTTCTGTACGGCCATAACGATCGGCGGGTCATTCGGGCCACGATGGGGCCGGGTGCCAAACACGTCGCGCATGTGATTGACCTCGGCGAGGCTGTAACCCTCTCGACGCCCGGCGCCAGTGAGGCGTGGCGCGGGAAGGCGACCATCGGCTTCCGCCTGGCGGATCGCCTCGGAGGTCCGGCCCACCATCTCGGCCGCCTTCGTAATGGAAAAGCGCAGGTCGACAACCTTGTGCTCGCCCGGTGCGAAGACCGTTGCGCGAAGTCTCGTGATCACGTCGTGCGCGCGATCGCTGAGCGTCGACATAGCGGCCATTAGCACCGGCCCAGAAACGGTGCTCTCACCGGGGGCTTGTAACGCCACGTCCCGTCTCCTTTGCAAAATTCGATCACTGCGTGAGGATTTTGCCAAGTTTTCGGTCAGATACAATGAAGAAAGTATTAACAGCGCGCCGAGCCTGAACCCTCTTGGTTCAAGGCGACGGCAAGCCAGCCTGTCCGCTGCACCCCGTTAGAAGATATCTTAGGGATAAGGTTAGACAGAGTTAGGCGCCGCGAGAGCGCTGAAAAAGCTTGTCCTCACAAGGGGTTTCGAAATCGGTCGGTCACCGAAACCCCGAGAGCGGGGTCACTGATCCCCCGGTAAAGCGGTCATCAATCCCCCGTGGAAAAGGTCACCGATCCCCCGACGGGGGAACCCTGCGCTTCTCAAACATCGCGTCGACCTGCAAGGCCCGGGCGTCCTCGCGCTCACGACGGACCGAATCGGCGGCGAGTCGCTCAAGATCGGCCTTGATGGCGGCGCGCTCGGCGGCGTCCCGCCGCACGAAATGGATGGCCTGCGAGTTGTCGGCCGTGTTGACGAAGCTGAGATCGTATTCCGGCAGATCGTTGGCGGCGACGATCCGCTTGAGCAGGTAGTTGAACTGCTTGAGCGGACTCTCGCTACCAGTCTTGTCGTGCAACACGCTCACCCGACAGGTCCAGCCGCCGGGTTGGTCGCCGGCGTGTTTGCGGGCGATGCGATAGATGGCTCGCTCGACCCCGCCGGCCAGGGCGAAATAGTCCGGATGCAGGGTCAGCAAGGAGCGATCCTTGATCACGCCCTCATAGACCCAGTTGGAAAGGGTCAGGCTGAGCCCCTTGGGCGCGCCGGTCACAGGATCTGATTCCAGCACCCACTCGTCGAGCCAGCCGAACTGCGCCTTGGTGTTGCGCTTCGAGCCGCGGATCGAGGTCTGTATCGTGGTGGCTTCGAGACGCTGCAGCGCCGCCTGCAGCTCCTTGTAGCCCTTGCCCCCGGTGTCGCGCTTGATCGCCTTCAAGAGGTCGTAGCTGGTGGTGTGCAGGGTGCGGGGTAGGTCGTTGACGCCCTGCTCGCGCATTTGGTTGATCCGCGAGGTCGCCCAGATGAGGATGTCGGCGTCCCAGATAGTGGCGATGCCAAATGCCGGATTGGCGCTGACATGCACCCAGACCTCACCATCGGGGCTGGTGTATTCGATGGGCTTCAAGCGCTTGCGTTTGCTCAACGAAAAGAACGGCCGCTCCATCACCTCCCGCTGGTCTTTCAGCGGCAGGCTGCTCATCCGAGGGATGAAGAGATCGAACTCCTGTTGTCGAATCGCGCGCTTGGACATCTTGGGCGCCACCATGCTCATTTGTGAGAGGGAAGGGTAGGGGAGAGCGCGCCAGGGCGGCCCTGGACCGAAAAGTTGCCCATGGGCAACTTCACCTGGATCCACCCCAAAGCGCCCTGCCTTTGCAGGCTTTGCGGGCCCGCCCGGAGACCGGACGGGCCCCTCCGAAGGCTAGTCCTCGTCGGCCGCCGCCTGCCGATCGAGGGACTTCAGCTCGTGCTGCGGCGTAGCGACCACCACCTTGGAGAAGAAGCGCTCCTGGCCGCTTTGGTCGGTGTAGCGGTCATGGCGGATCTCGCCTTCGACGAACACCTTGGAGCCCTTGGGAAGGTGACGGCCTTCCAGCCAGCCGACGGCGCCTTGGTTCCAGATCTCCACCTGGTGCCAGGTGGTGTAGTCTTTCCGATCGCCGTCCTTCTTGGTGTAGCGGTTGGTGGCGACCCGCAGGGTGGCGACCTTCTTGCCGCCCGAGACGGTGCGGATTTCAGCGTCGGCGCCGGTGAAGCCGATGAGTTGAACCTTATTGAGCATCACGTTTCTCCAATCGACCACCGGGAAGAACCCCAGCGGCTCACGGTCCCTGCCGCGATCACACGACCTGCTCGGCCGGGCGAAGGGGCCGGGCCAAAGCCCGCGGGGTGTGGAAACCGGCCTGCACAGAGCGCAGCGGCGGAAGGCCGGAGGGTCCACAACCCCGCGCCTCGCGCGCGAGGTCGGCTTTGACCCGGAACCGCCCGGCCTAGGTTCGTGGGGTTGATCGCGGGGGACCGCAGCCCGCTGGGCGTTTGCTCGGGGTATTGGTGACCGGCCTCAACGGTGAACAGGCTTCATGCGCCGGACAGATTTCAAACCATGGGCTTAATGAGGTCGCCCCATGGCGTCATTCCCGCTGCCAAGGACGGCTCGGACCAATACCCTAGGAAGGCGACGAGTCTGGACCACGGCCCGTCACGGCCAGGAAGCCGGCGAACCCGGGGGCGGAAGGCCGTCCCGGACCGATCCCCGTTCGACATCCCCCAAGGTCAGGTGCTGCAGCTCGCGGTCGGCGGTCCACGCGGGGCAAGGGTGATGTGCCGTCCGCCAAGCGGAGCGACGGGCGCGGAAATTCGGATTTGATCGGCACATAGGCGATGCGCTACAGGCACATGGCGCAAATTGGACAAATGGGACGTTTGGGATTATCTATAACGTCATGATCGAGGATCGTCCCATGACCGCCGCGAACGCCCGCCGCTCGACGTCCCGAGGCTCTGCGAAGATGGCCAGCCCCGCAGCCGCAGACTTGATCGGCATGTTTGTCGAGCGCAATCCAAAGTCCAGCAGGGGCGAGCTGAGCGAAGTCGTCAAGCTGGTCGCCGAGTTCAGCGCCACGGCGATAAAACTGTCGCCGTCCGCCCGCAAGCGGCTGATCGCCCGCAAGGCTCAGTTCAAGAAATTCATCGCCGAAATCGCCGCCGAACCGGAGGCCGCGCCGCAAGGCCTGAAGCTGATCGCCAAGGGACCGGCCGAAGTCAGCCAAGGCGCGGGCCTGGGTCAGGTGTTGTCGGCCCAAGAGGGCAAGGCCCGGATCGCGAGCTATGCGACGCCGACCAAGGTCGAGGATTGGGCAGGTCCGCTTGCGGGACCGACCGAGCTTGAGCGCGACTTTGGCGTCGCCCGCTCCACCCTGCATAATTGGCAGAAGCAGGGCTTGGTGATCGGCCTGCTCGTGGGCGTGCGCAAACACGCCTTCCCGACCGAGCAGTTCGTCGATGGCCGCCCCGTCTCGGGCCTCGGCTCGGTCGTCGAAGCGGCTGGCGAGCCGCGCATTGCGTGGCTTTGGCTGCGCGAACCCAATCCCGAACTCGGCGGCGCCACCCCCTTGGCGCGCCTGAAGGCCGGGGCGACCGACAGGGTCGTTGAGGTCGCCCGGTCAAACTTCGCCGGCGCGTGAGGCTCGATCCCGACATCCTGGCCGACCTCGCCGTCGAAATCACGCCGAAGGCCTATGTGCGCGTCACGCCGATGGCCCATGCGGCCACGCCGCTGGGGGCGGGGTTTGGCGTGACGCGCTTCGCCAGTCCGACCAAGGCCTTCAAGGTGATCTACCTAGGCGAGGATCTAACCACGAGCGTGGCGGAGACCCTTGTCCGCGACCGTTTTCAGGGCAAGGCGACCCGCAAACTCCTGGATGTCGAGGCCGCGACCTGGGGCGCGACCGAGGTCACCACCTCCGCGCCCCTCACGCTGATCGATCTGCGCACGACAGGCTTGGTGCGGCTGGGCGTGTCAACCGAAGCCGCCCGCGGAAAGGCGCAAGGGCAGGGGCGCAAACTCAGCCAGGCGGTCTACGACCAAACCGACGCCGATGGCTTGGTCTACAGCTCCCGCCTGACCGGTCGCACCTGCATCTGTGTCTACGACCGCGCCCTGCCTGGCCCGCTCACCGCTTCGCCGGTGGTCGAACTCACCCATCTCGCCGGCTTCGTCGATGCGCTTAAGGCCCTCAACGTCACCCTGATTGCTACGCCCTAGAGGCGCCCTGGCCGTGAATCGGAACGAATCACCAACCCCAAGGGATGGTGGGTCTAGGACCGCCCACCTCCAGGGCTTGGAGTCTGTTCGGCGCCTGTTCTGCGGGGTCCGAGGCGCGGCGCCTCGAGGGCGCCGCGCCCTTGGTCAGTGGCGGGTTCTGCGGTTGTCGTGCAGCAAGGTATGGAAGTGGGCGATGGCCGCGGCCTCCAGTTCGAACGGGGTGGCGCTACGCTCTTCCTGACGGTCCAGCTCCTCGGCGATCGCCAGGACGTCCCAGCATTCGGCGACCAGGTACCAGCTGCCGGTGTCGTAGAAGTCGTGGGCGTGTTGGAACACCGCTTGCGCCATCGCCATCGTCGTCATTGTCGTCTCCCGCTCGCTGCCGGATCAGCGGGCTCGTTCCCGCGATCTCGCGACCGGGAAGGGCGGGGAATAGGGCAGGGGACAGGGTCGGGGCCGACGGAAACCGGCCTGCAGCGCAGCGAAGGCCGTGAGGGTCCGTCGACCCCGCCTCGCCTTGGCGAGGTCGCCTTGGCCCCTGACCGGCCCGGCCTAGTGTCGTGAACTGGATCGCGGACGAGCCCGCTTCGGCAGCGCCCATCTGGGAGACGACATTCGATGTTGCGCTGGCGTCAGGAGATCACACCCCCTCGGGGTCCGCCGGCATCCCGTCTCGGTCCGTCTAGGCCCGGGCGACCGGCACCTCGTCCAGGCGCGTGGTGTAGCGCGGCGTTCGCCACTCGGCCTTCTGCGTCCATCGCGTGAGCCCTGTCGTCGCCCCGATGACCACGCTGCCGCGCCCGAAGCGTCGGTTTGCGGCATCCAGCGCCGCCATCAGCCGCTCCGACCGCCCAGGATCCCTGGGTCCCAACAGGCTCGCCTGCACCTGGCCAGCGGGGACCAGGCCCTCACAGATGACGCCCGCCTTGCTGTAGCGATACCCCTCCCGCCAGGCCTGGCGCGCCGCCTGCCGGGCGCCGGCGACGAGCTCGGTGCTGTCGGCCGTGGCCTCCAAGAAGGTCACCGCGCCGCTGGCGCTGTGGTGCGGCCCAGCGCCGAAAGGATTGGTGTGCATGAACACCGACAGGCGCGGGGCAAGCACGCCGTTGCGCCGAAGCTTCTCACCGACCCGGCTGGCGAAACTGGCGACCGCCTGCAAAAGGTCGTCCAGCGCGGTGATCGGCTGGCCGAAGCTGCGCGTCACCGCGCATCCCTTTCGGCCGGCCGGGACCTCCTCCCAGGCGAGGCAGGACTGGGCGCGCAGCTCCAGCACCAGACGCTCGCCGACAATGCTGAGCACGGCGCCGGCCTGCCGGGGATCAAGGTCCCGCAGCTGGCCCGCCGTGGTTACGCCCATGCCCGTCAGCCGCGCCGCATAGGCGGGGCCCACGCCCCAGACATCGCCGACCGGCAGATTGTCCAAGGCCGCGGCGCGCACATCGGAATCGCTGAGGTCACAAACGCCCTCCAGCGATGGGGTGCGTTTGGCCAGGTGGTTGGCGACCTTGGCCAGGGTCTTGGTCGGCCCGAGACCGACGCAAGTAGGAATCCCGGTCCACTGACGCACGGTCGCGCGCAAGGTGCGCGCATGTCCGACGGGATCGGCAAGGCCGCTGAAGTCCAGAAAGCTCTCGTCGATGCTGTAGATGACGACGTCGGGCGCGAAGCGCTCATAAACGGCGTTCACCCGCCGGCTCATGTCGCCATAGAGCACATAGTTGGAGGACAGGGCGACGACCCGCTCGCGGGCGCAAAGCTCGCGGACCTTGAAATAGGGATCGCCCATCTTCAGGCCGATGGCTTTGGCCTCGGGGCTGCGGGCGATGATGTTGCCGTCATTGGACGACAGCACCACGGTCGGCCGACCCTCCAGGCGCGGATCGAACACCCGCTCGCACGAGACGTAGAAGCAGTTGCCGTCGCTCAGCGCGATCAGCGGCCTCATCGGGTGGGCCGATGCGCGCGAAGTGACCAAGCGACCACGCCCCAGATGCTGATCTCGCTGGCCGCATCGGGCGCGAAGGGCAGGGCGCGGGGATTGTCATGGCTGAGCGCCGGGTGGCCAGCGACATAGGTCAGACGTTTGACCGTCGGCTCGCCGTCGACAACGGCGACCACCACATCGCCGGAGACCGGCGCCAGGGACCGGTCGCAGACCAGGTAGTCGCCGTCGAGGATGGTCGGCGTCATGCAATCCCCGGAGGCGCGCCACAGGAAGGTGGCCGCCGGGTTCGTGACCACCAGGCGACTGACATCAATGGCGTCTTCAATCCAGTCGTCTGCGGGGCTCGGGAAACCGCAGCAAATTCGAAAGCCCACGAGAGGGAGGGGTAGGGGAAGACCGACAACAACAGGACGCATGGAGACCTCGGAAACCTGCCGACAGGGGGCAGGCGGCGAGGGTGAGAACATAAAGAGAACATTTGCCCCCTAACAAGGGGGCGATGCGCCTGTCCACAGAACGCCAACAGATAAAAGGGCGTGACGGCGCGCGCCGTCACGCCCAGGGATGTCAGCCGCGCACCTTCACCGGCAGGTGACGGATCCCCTTCTCGGCCGCCTTCTGGCCGAGGTTGAGCGCGGGTCCAAACGGCTGCAGGGACGCCGCTCGCGTCCCGTTGAGGGTGTTGGCCAGGGTCAGGACGCAGACCGGCTCCAGCGCGATCAGCTCATCATTGGCGCGGAAGGGAGCCGCCCGACCGTTCTTGTCGAAATCGGCCTTGGCCAGCACCAGGGTGACGGCCTTCTGCTTGGCCCACTTGATGGCGATCTTCTCGCCACCCTTGGCGCCCGTGGTCGCCAGAGCCATGTCCGGCCACTGCGCTTGCGCCCAGTTCAGGGCGTCGAAGATGCGATGGGCGTCGTCCTCGGTGTCGGCTTGCGGCGCAGCGCGGAACGCGACGATGGTGGCGCCAGGATCAGTCGCGGCGTGCTTGCGAGCCTTGGCGGTCCGCAGGGCGTCGCGCGCATCGATCTGGGCGGCGGTCAGACGCGAGGCTTTAACATGACCCTTCCAGGGGGACCAGACCTCCCCGGTCGCCGTGGTGTAGCTGGCGGCGGCCGCGTCCCGCACGAACTCCAGGGCCAGGCAGGCGACATCGGCAGCGCGAGCCTTGCGGGTGGCGTCCTGCATCTCGGTGTCCGCGATCTCCGAGCCGTCGAAGTCCCGACTCAGGCGGTTGAGTTCATCCCTGGCCCGGTCCGCATCGCGTTCGATGCGCTGGGCGGCGGAATGGAACGCCCCGATCAGGGTCTCGCAGATGATGGTCTGGAAGTCCTCCAGAGCGGTGTCGCCGAAGACGTCGAGGGTCTCGGTCAACACCGCATGGCCAAGCTGGATCAAGGCGTCTTCGTGAGGGTGCGGCCGGGGATCGTCGAGAAGGAGAGCCTGGGCTTCGAAGTGGGTCAGATGGCCGGTGAGGGGTGAGGAGGCAGGAGAGGGCATGATGGGGGTCCTTGTCGGAGTGGGGTTTTGAGCCCGTCGGCTCGACGACCGCCCCGCGCCGACGGCTGGGGACGCCCACAAGGGCTTTGAGCGGAGCGTCCCTTGTGGGCGGCGCCGGACGGTGGCGAGGTCTCAAGAGCCAGAGGACTCAAGGACGCCAAGACCGCCGACAGGACCCCTGGCCGCCTTGGCTTCCCAACGCCACCGCCCGCCCCCGCTCAGTCCGCCCAACAGGCTCAGTCCCGGGTTCGCGGCCCCTGCGTCCCCTCGATGCGGTAGACGCGATCCTTCAGCTTGGGGATGCGATAGAGGCCGCCGAGCTCGCTGCGATAGACGAGGCCGCTGCGCGCCCGCCCAGGCCAGGCGACAGCCTCGAAGCGGGAAAACGTCCGCCCGTCTCGAAACAGAATCGGCTCGGCCAGGACCACGACATCGCCGGGTTTGGGCGTCGGCTTGGCGGCGCGAGCCGACCGTTCCGACAGCCGGGCGCGGCACCGCGACCGCCAGGCCAGGGCGTAGGTGTTGTCGGTCGCGGTGAGCAGATCGAGGATCCGCGCCGGACACTCGGACTCGCACGGCCCCATGGACTCGGACATGTCCTTGTAGCCGAACACCAAGCCCTCCCGGTCGCGCGGGTTGTAGCGCACCAGGCAGACCAAGCCCCAGACTTCCCGCTCGCCCGATCCGGCGGTGATCCATTCGACGGCGGCATAGTAGGTGCGCCGACCGACCAGGCTTGAGGCCAAGACGCGAGAGTTGCCGGTGTCGCGGTCGTAGGTGAATTGCGCATCGAGATAGGCTTTTGGGGTCGCGTGCCCCGCGAGCGAGCGCATGTAGAGCCAGCCCATGGCGGCCTCCTTGCAAAGATGTTGGGGGAAGGCCGGCGTCAGGCGGCCAGATCGACCGCGTCCTGGGCGCTGAACGCGAGCAGGTAGTCGACGGCGCGCTGCGCGTGACCGGAGGCTTCCAGCAAGGCCGAGGGCCTGTGCCGCAGGATTTTCGCCCAATGGCCAAGATAGGCGGCGTGGCTGTCGAGCAGTTGCGGCGCGAGGCCGATGCGCAAGCCAAGCGCCGCCGCGCCGATCTCGGCGACCAGCTCCTCGAAGGCGTAAGCTTCGTCCCCGAACCGCTTGCCGAAAGCGCGGTCCAGACGGTGCGCCGCGCCCGACCAATGCAGCTGCTCGTGCGCCTTGGTCGCCAGGAAATCGTCGGGCGTGTCGAAGGCTTCCGGGCGCGGGAGCCGGATCAAGTCCAGCGCCGGCACATAGCAGGGCGTGCCGCCCCCGAACTCGACCCGGGCCGGTATTGCATCCAGCACGGCGTTGCGCGCCGCCCCGCGGGCGGCGGGGTCGGGGTCGACGATGTCGAGGAAGGCGCGCGGGCAGTCGGTCAGCTGCTCGGCGTTGAAGACGCTGTAGGTCTTCAGATAGCGCAGAACGCGCGGGTCGCCGGTGTCTTCCGCCGCGCCGACCTCCGCCCTCTCGGAAGGCGCGCCGACCAGGCGGGTCTTGTAGAGGATCGCCGGCGAGGCCTTCTCGCCCTTGGCGACCGGCGCCGCGATGGCCAGGGCCTGGCGGAAAGTGAACCAGTAGGGTGAGCGATAGCCGCGCAACGCGCCGGCAAACGCCAGCAGCCAGGCATTGCTGCCGCTGAACGGCTCGCCGTTCGCTCGCAAGGGCATTCTCGGATCGGCGCTGGCCGTCCAGGCCTGACGCCACGGCGGAACGCCCGCCTCGATGCGGGCGATGAGGTCTTGGATCAGGTCGTCGAGCGGGTTCGACATGGGAGCCTCCGGTCCGGCCCCGAGCCAATCCCGGAGCGCTTGCCCGCTCCGTCCCTTCCTCCAACCCTTTGCCGGCCAGGCCGCCGACGCAAAAGGAGCCGCCGGCTCATCACCGGCGGCTCCCGATCAGCGGCTCCGATCCGTCAGGCCGCGGCCGGCAGGATGGTCTGCGCCGGCCAGCGCTCGAGGATGGCGCTTAGCACGTCTGGCCGATCGGTCGGCACGAAGACGCGCGGAGTGTAGGCGATGATCTCGACGAAGCAGCCCAGCGCCACGAAGCTGGACCGCTCCGCCGCCGCGCCGACGATCTCCAGCCGCTGGCGATCCATCACCTTGGCCCGGCGCAACCAAAGGCCGCCGCTCAAGGCGACGGAGGCGCCCTCGCTTAACACCAGGCGGGCGGCCGAGGCGCCGTCGCCGACCGCGCTGGCGGTATCGGTCAGGCCCAAGGCGATCTTCAGCGGGGTGACCTGCGCGGGATCGAGCAAGCGGCCCAGCCAACGGCGCCCGTCCGGCGCCTTGAGCCGGCGCACGGACGTGCGCTTGTCGGGCAGGTTGCTCCAGATCGGCAGCAACAGGCCGGTGACTAGCACGAGTTCGCGGGTCACCCACGGATCGGCCGCCGCCAGCTCGGCGTCCCAGGCCGCGCGCCAGGCCGCCTCATCCCCCGCTTCCCAAGCCGACTCCTCATAGGCCTTCAGCGGCGCGACGCTGCGCTTCTCCGGCCGGATCAGACGCACCGCCGGGACCAGGCGGTCATCGTCATTGGTGGTCGTGAGCCCCTGGATGACCAGGGCGGCGCGGCCAGACTTGCTGTTCACCGCGAACACCCGTGCGTCCGGGTTGGCGTCCGCCAAAGCCGCCTCGGCGCTCATCAGGGCTCGGGCGGTGCGCACCTGGACCCGAAGCAGCCGGGTCTCGGCCCCCGTCACCGCGTCGGTGCGGATGACCTCCTCGTCCAGCACCAAGAGGTCGTCGGCCACGACGTCCTCCATGCCCCGGTCCAAGGCGCCGGACGCCGCCGCCCGCTCCAGGATGCTGGCCAGGATCTCGTCGAACGCCGCAAACAGGCTGTTCTGGTCGGCGATCCGCAAGGCCAGAAGCCGATTGAGGAAGGTGTTCATCGCAGGCATGTCGTCGGTCGATCGCAGCTCGCCATCACCATCGAGCAGCCGCAGGCCGGTCTTGGCCTCGAAGGTCTCCCGGTCCATCGCCTCGACGTTGCCGAAGTGCAGCGCGATGTAGAAGGCCTGCAGCGCACGGTGCGCCCAAGGGCTCTCCAGGTTGTCCTCGGCGCGGAAGAGCCCATTGCCGGCCGTCCGCCGCTCGCCGCGGGTCAGGGCGCCCAGGCTGTCGAGGCGCCGGGCGATGGTCGACAGGAAGCGCTTCTCGCCGTGGATGTCCGTGGTCACCGGCCGAAACAGCGGCGCGACAGCCTGGTTAGTGCGATGCGAGCGCCCCAGGCCCTGGATGGCCGCATCGGCCCGCCAACCCGGCTCGACCAGATAGTGGACGCGCCGCTGCTGGTTCGGCACGCCCAGATCAGCGTGATAGCTGCGCCCCGTCCCGCCGGCGTCGGAGAACACCAAGACGCGCTTCTTGCCGCTCATGAAGGCGTCGGTCTCGGCCTTGGCGGCCGAGGCGCTGCGCCGCTCGACCACGCGGCGGCCGTCACGGCGGATCACCCGGCGGCTGCGCCCGGTGATCTCGGCGACCTGTTCGGTCCCGAGCGCCTCGAGCACCGCATCCAGCACGCCAGGCACGGCCGGCAGGCAGGCCAGGTGGGTGACCAGCTCGTCGCGCAGGCGCAGGGCCGCCTGGCTGACGACTGGCGCGCCGTCGACCATCACCGGGACCATGGTGACATTGCCGTCGTCGTCCTCGACCGCGTCCATCGCCATGATCGGGAAGGCGCCCATCAGGTAATCGAGCACCTGATCCTTGGGCGTCAGATCGACGGCGAGGTTGTTCCATTCCTCCGGCGGGATCTCGGCGAGGCGTCGCTCCATCACCGCCTCATTGGTCGAGACCACCTGGACGATGGCCGAGCGGCCGGCCGCCAGGTCCTGGCGGATCGAGGCCACGAGGGAGGGGGCTTTCAGGCCCGCCAGCAGGTGACCAAAGAAGCGAAGCTTGGAGCCCTCGAAGGCCGACATCACGGCCGACGCCGCCTGACCGCTCTTGGCCTTGCCCTCTTCGGTGACCCCAACCGCCTCCAGGGCGGCGCGCAGATTGTGGTGGATCAGCTGGTAGGCGTCGGCCCAAGCGTCCCAGATGCCGATGTCCTCGGCGCTGAGCGGATGGCGCAGGGCGTCATACTCCACGCCGTCGAACGACAGGGAGCGGGCGATGTAGAGCCCCATGGCCTTCAGTTCCCGGGCGATCAGCTCCATGACCGCCACGCCGCCGGTCTCGACGGCGTCCATGAAGGCCTCGCGCGTCGGGAACGGCGCATCCGGCCCGCCCCACAGGCCCAGGCGCGCGGCGTAGGCCAGGTTTTCCGGCGTCGTCGCCCCGGTCGCCGAGACATAGAGGATGCGGGCGTTGGGCAGGCGGTTCTGCAAGGCAAGGCCCGCCATGCCCTGCTGCGAGGCCTTCTTCGACCCCCGCGCGCCCTTGGCGCCGCCGGCGGCGTTGGCCATGGCGTGGGCCTCGTCGAAGACGATCACCCCGTCGAAATCGGCGCCCAGCCAGGCCACGATCTGATCGAGGCGAGACGGCCGGTCACCCCGCGCCGGTTGGCGCAAGGTGGCGTAGGTCGTGAAAAGGATGCCGCGATCGAGCCGGATGGCGTCCGCCTGCTTCCAGGCCGACTGCGGGGTCAGATCGCTTGCCGCGCCACCGATCGCGCCCCAGTCGCGCCGCGCGTCTTCCAGGAGGGCGTCGTTCTTCGACAGCCAAACCGCCCGGGTTCGCCCCTGGGCGAGGTTGTCGGCGATGACGCCGGCGATCTGACGGCCCTTGCCGCAGCCGGTGCCGTCACCGAGGAAGAAGCCCCGCCGGAAACTAACCGCGTCGGGCGTGTCGTCGCCGACGAGCAGCACCTGGTGCGGCGCTTCGCCGAGCCGCCAGCGGCCCGGCAAAAGGTTGGCGTGGGCTTCGCCCGCGTAGATCACCGTCTCGAGCTGGGCGTCCGAGATCAGACCCGCGTCCACGATCTTGCCGGGCAGGACCGGCCGATAGGTCGGGGCCGGCGGCGGCACGGACGCCATGGGTCCGGATTCCACGAGCGGGGAGGGGTGAGGACGGCTCTCGGCAAAGCCGATCCGGCCGAGCCGATAGGCCTGATAGAGGCCGACATCGTGGCCTTCGCCCGACCAGGGCCGGGTCTCATAGGCGACGGGCGCCGTGGTCGCGAGGAAGGCCAGACGGTTCGAGGGCGTCGCCAAGGCCCGCGCCCGTGGCGCGAGGATGGCGACATTCGAGACGGCCCGGAACTGGCGCGGTTGCGCGGTTGGGCGCGCCGCAACACCGCCCGCCGCCCGGGCCGCATCCGCCAGGGTCTCCGCCGCGATGACCGGCGAGGGTTCGCCCGCCTGGCCGCGGTCAATGACCAGGAGGCCCGTCTCCACAGAGGTCCCGTGTTTGGCGTAGGCGCGCGGCGGAAAGGCCAGCCGCAGGACAATCGGTCCCCGCGCCGCCAGCCGGCGCAGGACCGGGGTGTCCTCGAAGAGCCGCGTCGGCACGATGGCCGACAGTCGGCCGCCTTCAGCCAGGGTGTCCAGCGCCGCGTGCAGATGCTCTTCCAACACCTGGAAGGGCGGATTGGCGACAACGGCATGGAAGCTGCCACTCGCCGGCAGGATGTCCTTCAGATGCCGGGCGTCATGGGCGCTGCGCGCGGCCAGCGGAAAGAGACCCTCCAGGATCGCGCCGCGCTGATCGGCGATCTCATTGAGGGTCAGGTTGGCCCCACAGGCTTCGGCCAACACGGCCAGAAGGCCCGTGCCGGCGGACGGTTCAAGGACCTGGTCGCCGGGGCGGATCTGAGCGGCCAGCACCGCCAGGGCGCCCAGCTGCGGCGGGGTCGAGAACTGGTCGAGGGCCACCTGCTCTTCGCTGCGTCGCGTGTGGGTGAGGCCAAGCTCAGCGAGATTGGCCAGCAGGGCGCAGATCTCGGCGGGCGCATCCTCCAGCCGGCTGATCTGCGGCGACAGCCGGCGCAGCTGCAGCACCAGGGCCGCCTCGACCGCGTCATAGGCGTCGCGCCAGATCCACACCCCGTCCGCGTCCGAGCCGCCGAAGGTGGTGGTCATGACCCCCGCCACCAGCCGCCGGTCGAGCGTGCGGGATCGATTGAGCTGCGGGGTCAGGGCGCGAGCGGCAGCCAGAATGTTGGCGGCCTTGTGCGACGCGGGGTCGGACGCTCCAGCGGTCGCGAAGAGGGGAAGCATGGCGTTCATGGCGGGGATCCGTTCACCCGCGGCGGAGGGCGCCTCCCTCCAGTCCCGACGGGCTCGCCCGTCCGCCTCCCTTCCTTGACCCTTTGGCCGGCACAGCAAGAGCCCCCGCCGGTCAGACGAGGGCTCCGCTGGATCAGGCCGCGATGGCGTCGGCGACCGCTTCGGGCTCAGCCTCGTCTTGGCCCTCGCGATCATCCGCCTCGTCGGGTTCGGCCGCGACCTCTTCGGCCCCGCCGTCCGCTTCGCCGTCGTCGTCGCCAACCGCCGCCGGACGGTCCCAGGACAGCACCGAGGGCGCCCACTGCCGTTCGGCCGCCGCCTCGGCGACAAAGCTCACCAAGGCGTCCTTCTTCAGGGTCTTGGCCCGGTCGTCCTCCACCCCCAGCTCTTCGAGCAGGACGAGCAACTGGGCCTTAGAGTGGACCGCCAGATAGGCCTCGTCCGGCGTCCAGTGCGCCGAGATGTCCGCGCCGCACAGGGCGGCGATCTCGGCCGCCTCGGCTCGGGCGCCATGGCGCAGCAGGCTGGTGCGGGCCTCGCGCATGTTGAGCGAGATCGCGGTCAGCTCCGCCATCAGCGCCATCTTCTCCCCGTGCGGCAGGGTCTCGACCCAGGTGATCGGCCGCAGGCCCGAGGCCCGGTAGGCTTCGCGGCGGGCGTCCAGGCGGCCCCGCACCTCGCCGTCCAGACCCGCGATCGGCGCCATCGCGCCGCGTTGGTAGCGGGTCGCGGCGATCTGCGCGGCCGAGCCGTCCAAGGCGCCGCTGGAGTGCAGCGCTAGCTGCTTGAAGAGCTGAGCGACCAGCACGGTCAGGGCGGCGCTGGGGTCGTCGGCCAGGTCACGGATGAGACCGCGGGTGGCCACATCGGTGCGGGTCTCGTGCAGGACGTGGCTGGCGCCCTCCACCTCCACATCCGCGCGGGGGACCTCGACGTCGTTCGTGACGGCGGCCGGCCGACCGCCGACCAAAGCCGTGTCATCATCGGCGTCCTCCTCCTCCGGCAGGTCCTCGACCGGCAGCGGGACCGAGTAGAAGGTCGCCGCCAGGCCATGGCCGTCGGAGGGGGTGAGCAGCACCGCGCCGATCTTGCTGCGGGTCAGCACCGCCCCGGCCGCGACGCCATAGGCGCTGACCAGGGGCGCCAACTGGGCCGGGGCCTCGTCCGTCGACGGATCGAGATCCTGCAGCGCGCTCTCGAGCTGGGTCACCGCATAGCGCGCGTCGGCCAGCGCAGTCTTCTGCGCCTCGTCCAGATCACGCTCCCAGATATGGGCCAGCCGGAAGAAACCATCCGGGGCGCCATAGCCCGCCTCCCGCGCGACATAGACCGCCAGGCCCTCGGCCTTCAGGTGCTCGACGATCGGCTGCACCCGCTCGCGCCAGGCGCCCTGCAGGACCTCGGGATCGAGCAGGAAGTCGGGGTATTCGCCGAACAGGTCGGACGCCACCCGGCCGCCGGCGGCCAGATAGCGGTCCATCCCGACCAGGGTGAAGCGGTCGTCCTCGACCGTCGCGCGGTCATGCTCGACGACGGCGCGCAGCTGATAGTCCTGGAAGTAGCCGTCGAGCGCGGTCTGGGCGATCTCGGCCTGCTGCTTCTTGTCGGGCAGGCGGGCGAACAGCCGAACCTGCTTCAGGGTCAGCCGGCCTTGGCGCAGCGCCTTCAGGACCGTCGGGTGGACGGCGGCCAGGGCCTCCAGTCGCTTGATCTCCAGCTCGGCGTAGCCGAGCGCGGTCGAGATCGCCTGGGTGTCCATCTTGGCTTTGCGCAGCTTGCCGATGGCGGTGATTACATCGGCGATGTGGACCGGCGCGTGCTCGGTGTTGGGCAGCACGATGGCGGCCGCCTGTTGGGCCGGGGTCTCGGCCAGCAGGCAGTCGATCAGATAGTCGTCGTCGATGTCGCCGCGCTCGCGCAGCAGGATCAGGCCAAAGCGTCGGCGACGGCCGTCGAGCGCCATGAACGCAGCCTCGCCCTTGCGCCCAGGCCGTACGATCGGCGGGATGACCACGCCGGCGGCCAGCAGGGTGTCGGCCAGCTGCGGCACGCCATCGTCGGCCGGTTCGTGGAAGCGCAGGTTCTCCTTGGCCAGGCCAAGGTCGCCGAGGCGCACCTGGATGCGGCTCATGGCGGCCGGGGAGGCGGGGACGTGATCGGTCATCGGGGTCTAGCTCCTCGCGCCTGGGCGAGGGACATCCTGCCCCTGGGCGCACCCGCCCGATCCCTTCCTCCCTCCTTTGGCGGCTCAGGTCAGGACCGGATCCAGCAGGCCCGCGGCCTCCGCATCGTTCCAGTCCCCAAAGCTCTCCGGCGGCAGGGCGACCCGCGCCTTCAACCCGGCGGCGACCAGGCCCGCGCGCAGCTGCTCGGCCGAGGCCTCGCCGTCAGCCCCGCGATCGCCGGCGATCAGCACCTCGCGCACACCCTCCGGCGGTCGCCAGTGGCGCAGGTTGCGTGTCGACATCAGCGCCCAGGCCGGCAGGGCGAAGCGCGCGCTGGCCGACAGGGTGGTGAACAGACCCTCCGCCACCAGCATCTGCGGCGCGGCCGCATCGATGCGCACCGCGCAGCGGGCCGGCGAGGGACCGACCGTCTTGCGGCTGAGCCGCAGGTCGTTCGCCCGGCGGGCGTTGGCCGCCAGGTAGGTGACCTCAACGGCCGTGAAGGCCCCGTCCTCATCGGTGATCGCCGCCAGTAGAGCCGGGCGATGATGGCGTGACGCGGCATAGGCCGACACCGGCGTCTCACCGCCATGGCGCAGCACGTCGCCGCCGGGGAGGGGACGGCTGACCCCGCGCAGCGCGCAGTGCCGTGCTGACAAGGTGCCGGCGAGCGGCCGCCCAGCCTCCCAGATCCGTAACGCCGCCAGACGGCGCTCCAGCCCAGTCGCGGGCCCGGACGCTTGGGCGCGACGCGCCTGCGAGAGACTGGTCGGGGCATTGTGCGCATCGACCAGGCCCTCGCTGCGCAGATAGTCCAGCACATCCTTCCAGTCGCCATCGCCGAAGGTGTGGACGATCACCCGGCCTTCCCGCAGCAGCAGCGAGACCGAACGGTCAGCGGCGCTATGGCCGGGCGCCGGGATATTCGCCCGAAGGCCGCGCTCGTAGAGATCGCCGCCCAGGGCCTGGACGATGGGTTTCAAGGACATGGGTCGATCCTCCTTTGCCCCACAAGGGTCGCCCCAAGGCCGCCTCCCTCCGTCTTCGGCCGCCGCAGGCCGGCCCAAACCTTGGGGGGCGTTGCGGGGGACCGCCCCCGCTGGAGGGGGTAGGCGCTCAAGGCCTGCCTTCGCGACTCAGGGGGAGGGCGCTCCCCCTCGCCTCCCGCTTCAAGGCGCACGCCATGGCCGCTCAGAGGACAGGACCCGGCAATGCGGCTCAAAAATACGACGCCTGCCTGGCAAAACCGGGCGAACTGTCACGCTTCGTCGCCAACCGCCCCGCGACAGCACGGTGCTTTTCTGCCAAGTTAAGCACGATTGTAGGGGAGCAGGCTTTGCCGCTGCAGATGATGGCTGAACGGGAGACAGAGACGGACGCGCGCGAGGAGGCCTGGGTCATCGCGACCAACCCCGACTTCCCGATCCGCGCGCGCAACGTCAACTGGTTCCTGGAACGCGGCGGCTCGATCAAGGAAGTCCGGCTCACGGAATCTGAAACCGGCGAATGGAGCGTCTGGCTGCGCCTGGCCGGCCGATCGGGCGAGCACCGCCTGGCGATGTTTAAATCGGACGAGCCCCGCCTCTATCGCGATGTTGGCCGCGCCATCGCCATGTGCCGTGACGACTTCGGCTACTTCGGCCCCATCACGCTATCGACCGACCGGCAACCCCAGACCGCGGGATCTTCCCCCGGCTCAAGCCAGGATCTCGGCGCGACTTAGGCCGACACACATCCGGCGAACAGCAGGCAGGACGGACCATTGTCGACTATCGTGTTCGGATGTCTGACCGCTTCCTGGAAGCGGCGATCATGGGCGCCATCGAGGCTTACTGTCACGGCGACGGCTTCCAGACCGAGATCGAGACCATCGGCCCGATCTGGGGTCACCGCCGGATCAGCGGCGACGAGCACATCATCTTCCTCGAGCGGCTGGCCGTCAGCCTCTCAGCCGACCGGCAGACGGACTCGGTCACGCCGAAAGCCGAGGCCACCGACCTGATGGCCGAGGTCATGGAGCGCTTGGCTCCGGAGCTGACCCTACTCGGGGACTTCCACTCGCACCCCTATAAGGACCGGGCCACCGTCGAGCGCATCAAGGGCTTCGAGTTCTCGCCCGGCGACTTCAACGCTTTCCTCCACGACGACGATCTATGGGACCGCAACCCCGCGGGTCCGGTCATGCTGGTGGTGACGATTTGCCGGCTGAACCGCGTCCACGATACGGACGGCAAGCAGCTGCGCTTCAACGTCTGGCAGTTCGACCTCGGCGAATTCCGATTCTGGATCAATGTCTGCGTCGGCTACCTGGATGAGCAGGGCCAACGCCAACACACCGGCAACAAGCGGTCGAACGTGTGGCTGGACCTGAACTCGCGCTTTTTCAATCAGCGGCGATCGCGTCGGGACCTAGGGCGTGGCGATGGTTTTCATGCGGATCCGCATCTCGATGGTGAGCCTTACGGGGAAGGTAGATCCCCTCTCTGGACGGCTCTGGGGCTGCGACCCCATCGAGGCCAGTGAAATCGTCGAAGCTGCCGGACAAGGCGCTTACGAGCCTCGCCCGTGGGACGAGGTAAAAGACGACCTTCAAGGCCCAGGCGGTCGCTCATTTCACATCAGACGAGTGGCGACCTTCGTCCGCGAGGGCCTGCCCAGCGACGATCATGACATTGTCTTGGACCTACAGCCGCAGCCGGATGGACTTCCGATTGGCGTGCAGAATGGAAACCATCGACTTGCGGCCGCTCAAATCCGCGGTGACGCGCACATCGACGCGCTGGTCTATGTCTTTGACCAAGCCGACCTCGACCGCGAACTGCCGGGCTGGATGGCGCTCTGATCACCACGTCAGAGCGGCGCCGGATCTGAGGTTGGTTGGCCGCTCCAGAGGCGGTTCATCGCCGATATCGGGTCAGGCGCACGTTGACTTCGGCTCGCGGCAGCCGGCAACGGGGATGTCCCGAGGCCTTCGCCAGGCCCGCGGCCAGCACCTGAAGGCTGCAGGCCCCCTGCGATTCCAGCTGATCCAGAACCCAGAGCGTTCCATGGACGTCGAGAGCGTGCGCTTCGGCGGTTCGCCTCAGACCCGCATCCCCTGTCAGCAGCTTCCACTGGCGGCCCTAAGCCAGCGCGAAGGCGAAGGTGTCGGGCAAGGACAAGGTGGCGTCCGCGCGGCGAAGCACGGTCGCGCCCTGCACCTCGCCAGGCGACAATTCCTCAACCCGAAGCCCGAGCGCCAGCAGCCGGTCTCCCAAAGGGCCGGCCAGTTCGCGATGGAACAGCAGGTCGGGCACGGCGAAATCGACCGCGAGCTGGAAGACCGACTCCAGCAGCTCGCCTCGTTCCAGGTCGATGATGACCGAGGTGTCCGAGACGAGGACCGTCATGGATCACGCCGCCTGTTCTAGGCGCGCGTCGAGGTCGCGCATCGAGATGCCCAGCATCTCGGCCGCGCGGCTCTCACCGATCACGTTCTCGGCCAAAGCTCGCAGGCACAGTCGCTCGAAGCGCTTGGGCTCTTCCTCATCGGCTTGCATGACCGCCGGCTCCTCAAACGGCGGATCACGCCAGCCCCGGCGTTTGAATTCACGGTAGAGGTCGGAGAAGGCCTTAGCGTCGATGATGCCGAGATCCTTGCAACGGAAGGCGATGGCCTGAACGCTGACGCCGAAGCGCCGCTTTAGCGCCACCAGCTCGCCGATGCTGATCGATGAGCGATGGGCGCCGACCTCGGCCCGCACCACATCGGCCGGCATGAGAAAGGCGCCGGCGAAGCGGTGCGCCGCCTTCTCCTCATCGACCCCGGCCGCCGGCGCCATGACCATGTGACCAAGTTCATGGGCGAGCGTGAAGCGCTTGCGCTCCGCCCAGATGTTTCGCCGCACCACCACCACCCGGGCGGCGTCGCGGCCGTGGCGGCGCACGCGCGCGGCCAAGCCGTCGATGTCGTCCAAGTCGAGGGACAGCACCTTGATGCCGCGCTCCTCGAGCAGTTCCGCCAGCTTTGGGATCGGATCGTGGCCCAGGCCCCATTCCTCGCGCACCGAGCGCGCCGCATCCTCGGCGTCGCGGATCTCGCTGACGGGGTAGGGGGCGCTGCGTGGTTGCTCCCAGTCGACGCTCTTGAGCTGCAGCAGATCTTCGATCGCCAGATAGCGCTCCAGCATTTGGATCGTCAGCGCTTCGACCGTCGCTTCTTCCTTGGCGGACGTCTTCTTTCTGAAGTCGACGCCTTCCAGAATCAGCTCCTCGTCGCTGAGCAGGTAGCCCTCGCTGACACCCAGCGCCGAGGCCAGCGCCATCAGGGCGCGCGAGCCCGGCATGTCCTCGTTGCGCTCGTATTTGCCGATGGCCTGGGGCGACACCACGCCGTCCATTCGCGCCGCAAGCTCGCGCAGCGACAGGCCTGCGGAAGCCCGCGCCACCTTCAGTCTGCGTCCTATCATCGCCGGCTCCTCACGTCGGTTTACAACACTCGCATCTAAGCGCATTTTTGTAAACCGACACCCCTTGATTTGGTTCAGGGGGTCCCCATGTCTCAGACGAGATAACCCTGTTTTGCCCCATTTTGTAAACCGAGGAAGCCATGGCCTGGCCGCCCCCTTCGAAAGATCCCTTCGCCGATCCGCTGGACGCCGTCCTGGCCGAGATCGCCATCAACCTCCAACTCCCGCCTGGCCTGCACGCCAAGGCCGTCGACCGTTACGAGGCCGTCCGCACCTACATCGAACGGCCCGGCAGCCCGCTGCACGGGCGGGTGGCCTGCTTCTACCCGCAAGGTTCGATGCGGATCGACGCCACCATCTCCACCCGCGGCACCGACGACGAATACGACATCGACATCGTCGCCGAGATCACCGGCCGCGACGACGGGCCCGAGGCCCTGCTCGACGACCTGGAGGCGGCGCTCGCCGGCTATCCGGTCGGCAAGATCGTGCGCCAGACCCGGTGTGTCACGCTCTACTACGCGGACGGCATGCACCTGGACGTGACGCCGGCGCGGCGGACCGCGCTGAAGGAGAAGGAGGGCGTGATCGCCCACGCCAAGAAGGGGGCCGGCGCCCCGCCCGGTCGCTATGTCCCGATGAACGCCTATGCGTTCGGCGACTGGTACACCGCGCGCACCCCGACCGAAGAGCGTTTCGCCAAGGCGCTGAACGAGCGGCTCTACGCCCAGGCCGGGGTCGCATTCGCCGATGCCGACGTTCATGACGTTCCCGACCAGACGCCGCTGATCATCAAGAGCGTGACGACCGTGGCCCTGCAGCTGCTCAAGCGTCATCGCAATATCGCCTATGCCGACGAGACCGGCCGCGTGCCGCCCTCGATCGTGCTCTCCTGCCACGCGGGCCACGCGGCCCAGCCGGGCATGGGTCTGGCCGATATGGTGATCCGCCAGGCGCGCTGGACGGCGCGGGCGATCGATGAGGCGGCCCGGCAAGGCCGCCTGCTGTCGGTACCGAACCCGGAGTTTTCCGCGGAGCGGTTCACCGACCGCTGGCCCGAAAACCAGGCCCAGCAACAGGGCTATTCGCGACACCTGCACACCCTGGCGAATGGGCTGGAGGCCGCGCAGCGGGGCAATGTGCAACTGGAGGACCTCCAGGCCTGGCTGCGGGTGCAGTTCGGCGAGCGGGTCGTGACCCGGTCGGTCAAGGCGTTCAACGACCGGCTGGGTCGCCAGGTGAAGGCCGGCCAGCACGGCTATACCCCCAAGGGCGGCCTGTTCACCCCGGCGGCGCCGGCGATCATCGGCTCGCTGGCGAGCCTGGCGCCGGTCGCGGCCCGGGCGCACACCAACATGGGCGAGCGCCGCTTCTCGTGAGTCTGTCGATCGACACCCAGATCGAGGCGATGTCGCGGCTGTGGCCGGCCTTCAAGCTGGTCCGCCGCGAAGGACCGGCGGCCCTGTGGCAGGGGACGGTCCGGCCGCTTCTGCAGACCTACCGGGTTGGCGTCTTCTATCGCGCGCCGCTGATGGTCGAGCGCTACAGCGTTCGGGTCGTGCAGCCCCAGGTCGAGATCTTGTCACCGGCGCTGCGGCCGCGCCGCGGCGACGCCGAGGGCATGCTGCCCCACGTCTACTACGGGCCGGACGGCGAGGTGACGCTGTGCATGCTCGATCCGGACTCGACGGAATGGTCTCCGGCCGACCTCCTGGCCGAGACGACGGTGCCTTGGATCACCGACTGGCTGGTCGCCTACGAGGGCTGGCGCGCCACGGGCGAATGGACCGGCACCGGCCGGCATGTGGAGCGCGCCTGATGGCCAAGACGACGATCCCGCAGAAAACCCAGTCGGCGCTGTGGGCGAGGGCCGGCGGGCGCTGCCAGTACAGAGGGTGCAACCAGGACCTGGTCGGCGACCTGATTTCCGGAAATGAGGACGCGACCTTCGGCTTCATCGCCCACATCGTCGGCGACAGCGTCGATGGCCCGCGGGGTGATCCGGTGCGCTCCCCGCTGCTGGCCCGCGCCCTCGAAAACCTCATGCTGATGTGCGCCACCCACCACAAGCTGATCGATGTGGTCGACGTCGCCGGTCACCCCGAGCCGGTCCTGCTGGGCATGAAGGCCGAGCACGAGAGCCGCATCCAGGTCCTGACCGCGATCGACGAAGACCGCGCCTCTCATGTCATTCGCTTCGGCGCCAACATCGGCGAGAACGAAGCCCTGGTCTCGACCAAGGCGATCTTCGCGGCGATGCAACCGCATCACCATCCGGCCGGCGGTCAGACCATCGACCTGGAGCTCGTCGGGTGCGCCTACAAGGACGACGAGCCCGCCTACTGGATCTTCCAGCGCGACAACCTGCGCCGGCAGTTCGAAGCCAAGGTCCGCGGGCGGGTGGAGCGGCAGGAGGTGCGCCATCTCAGCGTCTTCGCGCTGGCGCCGCAGCCCCTGTTGATCGAGCTCGGCCGCCTGCTCTGCGACATTGTCCCGGCCACAGTGCGCCAACGCCATCGCGAACCGGCGACCTGGGCTTGGCAGGCCGATCAGCCGCCGATCACCTTCACCGTCACGCCACCGGCCTCGGGACGTGGCCGCCCCGTCGCCCTAAAGCTCGGCATCAGTGCGACCGTGACCGACGAGCGCATCATCAAGCTCCTCGGGGAGGACGCCGCCATCTGGTCGGTAACGGCGGCGGAGCCCCACAACGACATCCTGCGCCGGCCGGAAGACCAGGCGGCCTTCCGCAAACTGATGCGGTCGTTGTTCGATCGCATCAAAGCCGAGCATTGCGAAGACGCCATCCTGCACGTCTTCCCCGCCATGCCCGCCTCCCTGGCCGTCGAGCTTGGCCGCGTTTGGATGCCGAAATCCGACCTGGCCATGACGATCTACGACAACAATCGCGCGGCCGGCTTCGTCCCAACGATCACGATCGGCAAGGAGTAAGCGATCAAGGTCACCGCGCCGCCGCCGTCCAGCCCGCCGCGATGGCCTCAGCCGCCGAGCAAAACCAACGCTCACCGCGAGCCGTGTCGATGCGCGTAGCGGCGTAGTCCTCCTGGCCGGGGACGTGGAAGATCCTCCGGCCCTTGGCGTTGATATTGCCCTTGATCACACAGCCCGCCGACGGCGGGGCGGCTGGCGCCGGCTGGGCCTGGCGAGCTTCCGCTCGCCAGCTCGAAGGCGTCTCGAACCGCCCGGCCCACAGGCCGCGCCGGGCATTGCGCGCGTCAGCCTCGGCGGACGCATAGGCGCCGCGACTAAAAGCGCGGTAATCGACGGCCCAGCCGCCGCGGACCAAAGCGGCGCCCAAGTCGGTCGACCCGACCCAACACCGCGAGACCGCCCGGCCGTAGGGGTCGCGGTCGCGCACCTCGCAGCGCACGGCTTGGCCTCCGATCAGGCGCGAAAGCTGGTCGCGCGCGACGTCGCCGCAGGCATAGCCACGGTCCCGGGCATCCTGACAGACCTGTCGTCCTTCCGGCGCATCGACGCCCCAGAGACGGACCCGTTCGGCGCCGAGGCTGAAGGTGTCGCCATCGACGACCCGCGCGAACCCGGTCAACTCCGCCGGCGCGGCGGCCGCCAGGCCGACCGCCAGGATCAACAACCCAACCCGCCGGATCATCGCTGATCCTTGCGCAGGGTGATCACCACCCGCTCGACGAAGATCTCCGCGACCTCGGCGGCGTGCAGCACGGCGTCCAGATATTGGCTCTTGATCCGGTCGGCCGCGATCTGGCTTGGCGTCGACAGCTGCAGCACGCCGTCGGTCAGGCCATGGAACCCGACCCGGCCAAACCAGCTGCCATAGGCGCCCTCGCGGACCAGCCGCCGCAACGGCGCGGCGATCGCCTGCCAGATCGGATCGTCGGCGCCCGGCGCCGCCATCAGCGCCGCCGGTTCCGGCAGAGCCGCCGGCGGCGGAATATCCCCCTTGGCCTTGAGCACCCGCGCGAAATTCAGGCGCAGGTCCGGCGCCCCGCGCGGCTCATAGGAGGCCATGCGGCCAAAGTATTTGCAGGGGCTGCGGACATCGGGATCCTCGATCGCGATCGCCAACATGGCGATGGCACGCACCCCGTGGCGCTTCAGGGCCCAGGCGAGGGTCTGATCGTTGTTGCGCTCGCGCTCGGGGAGCAAATCATCGACGGCGGCGGCGACCCGCGCGACGTCAGCAGGTGTGACGCTGGCCGGATCGGCCACGGCGGCAGGCCCCACCAGCGCGGCGATGCGTGGAGAGACCTGGAAGGCGGCCCTAAGCTCCTGGCGGACCATTTCCGCGGGCGCGGACCCCTCAGAAAAGGCGCTGGAGAAACCGCTTGCTCCCTCCGGAGAGCAAATGGCGCTGTCCTGTCGGTTGGCAGGGCGTTGGCCCGAGGATTTGGAGGTCGAGCCGATCTCGGTGGCCGCAGGTCGCCGACTATCGCATTGATGTCGCGCTGGAGGCGCGTCCTTTCCTCGTACAGAAGAACTGACGTTCTGATGGGACTGTTCTAGGTGAGTGAATTTTGGCGCCCGGGCGGTATTTCTTGCACTGAAGACGACGGCTTCGGAATAAGCGGCCCTTCGGGCCTGAGCCGCTTCGCGAACCGCGAGATCCGCAGCCTCCAACTCGTCGAGGCGCGCCACCAGCGGGGCCAGGTCATAGGCTTCAACACCCGCCGGCCGGTTGGCGCGGGTGTAGTCGCGAACCATGAAGCCGGCCGCCTCCAGGGCGCGGCGATGGGCGCGAGCGTTGCTCTCCGTGCAGCCCAGATAGTCGGCAATCAGGCTCGTGCCGGGCCAGACGGTCGCCACGTCCTGTTCGAGCCGGTCCTGGTTAAGGTGCTCGACATAGAGCAGCAGCGTCATGCGTTGCTGCACCGAGAGCATCGGCGTGCCCTTCAAGACCGCCGCGGCGATCCGCGCGACGGTGACGCCGGCCTGCCAGCGCCAGGCGCGGGCCTGGGCGCAGACCGCGTCGAAATTGGGCGCGCGCTTGGCGAAGCCTGGTCGCCAATCGTCGCCCGCTAAGGCCGTTTGCATGTCGTCCCTTCCCAACGGGGACGAGGCCGTTTCGCGGTCGCGAAACCGGCAGGCGAAAGACCATAGGTCTCCTGTTCGAGGCCTTGACGACGCAAAAAGCGCCGCTTAGGCTTACTCGATCAAATCAAGCCGCTACCACACGGCGCCTGCGATTTCCGAGAGCCTCCCGCGCCAACGGGGGGCTCTCGCCGTTTAGGGGTCTCGTCTAGGTCAAGATGAAGTCCTCTGGGGTGACCGAGCGCGCGCGGAAGACCCGACACGCGACTCAGTCGACGACAGCGTTCAGTGAGTCTGAGGATTCCTAAAGGCTTGGAATTGCACCCTTTTGGCCAAAAAGGGCCGATTCGGGCGGTTGACGCCGTTCAAGAAACGAGTCCGTTAAGCGCGACTCACGGCGCTAGGGGTTGCGGTTCGCTCGCCCCTTCCCACCACTGCTAGGGGTAAGTCGCCCAACCGCCCGCCTTGCCAAGCTCGGCCTGCCTTGTGACAACTCAGTAGCTGGAGGTGGGTGGTAGATGTATTTCGATATGTACGGGCCGTTCGAAGTTGGCCGCATTGATGGTCAGGTGCCTTCACGCCAACCTGCGATGTGGAAACAGGTCCGCGAGGCCTCAATGAAAGCTGGATATGGCGAGACCGAACTCGAGACGTCGATCGGTTGTTACGCCTTCGGCATAAAACACGGCGACACTCTCAGGCCCTGGTATGTTGGAATGACCGCCGCGAAAGGCGGTTTTCGAGCCGAGATTTTCCAGAAGCATAAGCTCGACCACTACAACGATGTCGTGGCCGAACGGAGGGGAACGCCCATCATGTTCCTCATGCCGCTTCTGACTCCTGAAGACCGGTTTAGTCGCGACAGAGGTGCGAGCGTTCCCCTGATCCAGTGGGTCGAAAAGATGCTTTTCGGGGTCGCCCTCAAGCGGAATCCAGAGTGCCGCAACAAGCGCGACACCAAGTTCCTACGAAACGTCGAGGTGCGCGGTGTTTTCAACAGTCGGCGTAAAGGCCCTGCGGGCGCCACCGTCAGCGCCGCTCGCCAGATGTTTGGCACCGAAGGATCCTAGTTCGATTACCCGGCGCTATTTTGTTTGCGCCAGGCCTGGAAGCCTTTGTCGCCGTCGATGAAGGCCGCGAGGATGTGAGGGACGAGCTGTTCGAGCTCCAGGCTCTGCTCATTGGCCTGGGCGAAGGCGCGCTGGTAGTCGGCCAGGTCAACGGCGAGCTTGCCCTTCAGCTTCAAACGCAGGTCGGTTGTCTTCTCCTCGAGATCGATCTTGCCGAGGGCCAGGGCGGTCTTGGCGGGGCGCGTCATGGGCGTCTCCTTGGGTGGTCTGCAGGAAGCGGTCGATCGCCGTGAAGGCGAAGTCGGTAAGCTTGAGATTGAGGGCGTCGGTCTGACGGCGGATCCGCACGCAGAGCGGCTTGGACAGGCGCACAGAGACTCGGTCTTTGGCGCCGCGGACGGCGGGGAAGGTGACCGCCTCGCCGCCATCGAGCGCCTCGACCAGCTCGCGGAAGGCGCGCTCATAGATCAGCCGAACACAGCCCCTGGGATTCTTGCGGGTGTTCAGGCGCTCGGCGGTGTCGAGCATGTCCTGGTGAAGGCCTTCCGGAAGGAAGAGGCCGAGCTTCTCTGCCGATGGGGTCATCGCAACACTCACGCTTACGGATACGGGGCGAGGATCATGTCCTTGCTGACAAGCACGCGGACGGGCCATCCGGCCCGGACGCGCAGGGTGGGCTGGCGATTGAGATCGCGGCCCGTGATCTGCTGGCCGACCTGCTGAGCAGAGTTGGAAACCCCGCTGGCGGCCGAGTTGATGACCAGCGCGCCGGAGCTCCTGTTGCCGGCGTCCTGGGCGGCGGCGGCCCCGACACTGAACAAGGTCGAGAGGATCACCCCCCGCGCCAGCTGGCCGAAGTGTCCGTCGGTCTTGTCCTGCAAGCCGGCCGCGCCCGATAGATCCGCGCCCGCCATCGAGCCGATGTTGATGGAACGGCCATCGGGCATGATGATCCGGTTCCAGGCGATCAGGGCCCGGTTCTGGCCGTAGGCGATCTGGCTGTCGTACTGGCCGATCAGCCGTGAGCCCTGCGGGATCAACACGGTTCGCCCGGTCCTGTGGTCGTAGACCGGCTCGGTGACCTGGGCGATCACCTGGCCCGGCAGGTCGGAATTGATGGCCGTCACCAGGGCGGCCGAGATGATGCTGCCGGCCTTCACTTCCCATGGGCTCAGCGCCGGCTGCAGGGGATTGGTCAGATAGTCGTCTGTCCGCGCGTTGGCCGCGAACTGGCGCTTGGCGGCTTGGCCATTGGCCGGCTGCACCTCGGCGGCGGCTGGCTCCCCGGCGCCGCTGGCGGACGCCGCGATCGGCCGAGCCAGCGCAGCGAGATCGGCGGACGGCGCCGCG
>VYKS01000242.1_pt1 | contig 46451 bp, 37 predicted proteins | sample 5114511 | NCBI WGS metagenome assembly VYKS01 (sample SAMN12291795, study PRJNA351875) | freshwater metagenome | isolation source: freshwater lake | place: USA: Michigan, Gull Lake | collected 2011-07-05 | reverse complement strand
CTGCAGCATCTCTATGAGATGGCGAAGCTCACCGGCGGCGGCTTCACCAATTTACCCCCCGAAAAGCCCGCGCTGAAGGCCAAGCTGGAACGCAGCGCGGAGGCGTTCGCGCGCACCGACGACGCCAAGAAGGACGAGCTGTTCGTCCTCGTCCTCGAAAACACCGTGACCCAGGAAGTGCGCGGCACCTGCCAGATCTTCACGCAGGTGGGCCAGCGCTGGCCCTTCTATTCCTACCGCATCGGCACGGTCACCAAGCATAGCGAGGCGCTCAACCGCACCTTCCGCGCCGAAATCCTCAACCTCGTCAACGATCTGGAGGGATCGAGCGAGGTCGGCGGGCTGTTCCTCCACCCGGGAGAGCGCGCCGGGGGCCTCGGCATGCTGCTCGCACGCAGCCGTTACCTGTTCATCGCGATGCACCGCGCGCGCTTTGCCGACCGCATCCTCGCCGAGCTGCGCGGCGTGATCGACGAAGCCGGCGGATCGCCCTTCTGGGACGGCGTGGCCGGGCGCTTTTTCGGCATGAACTTCCAGCAGGCGGACGAATTCAACGCGATCCACGGCAACCAGTTCATCGCCGACCTGATGCCCCGCCACCCGGTCTATACCGCGATGCTGACCGACCATGCCCGCAGCGTCATCGGCGTCCCCCACCCCTCCGGTCGCGCGGCGATGCGGATGCTGGAGCATGAAGGCTTCGCGTTCGAGAATTACATCGACATCTTCGACGGCGGCCCGACCATGACCGCGCGCACCGACAATGTCATGACCATCCGCGACTGCCGCACCCAGCCAGTCGCAGACATCGCACCCGGGGGCGACGCCAGCATCATCGCGCGCGGTACGCTCGCGGAGTTCCGCGCTTGCCACGGCCGAGTCACGCGCGGCGACGACGGCATAAAGCTAGACCCCGCCGCCGCCGCATTGCTTGGCGTCGGCCCGGGCCAGGATGTGTGCCATGCCCCGCGTTGAGATCAATTTCGACGGGATCATCGGTCCCAGTCACAATTACGCCGGCCTCAGCCACGGCAACCTCGCCGCCACACGCAACCGGGGCGCGGTGTCGCAGCCGCGCGCGGCTGCGCTGCAGGGGCTCGCCAAGATGCGCGCCAACCTCGCGCTGGGGGTGACGCAGGGCATCCTGCTTCCCCATGCCCGCCCGGACCATCGCTGGCTCGACAGCCTCGCCACGACCTATGCCGACGCTGCACCGCATCTTCAGGCACAGGCGCTGTCGGCGTCGGCAATGTGGGCCGCCAACGCCGCCACCGTCTCTCCCGCGCCCGACACGGCCGATGGCCGCTGTCACCTCAGCGTCGCCAACCTCGTGACGATGCCGCATCGCAGCCATGAATGGCCGGAAACGCTGGCACAGCTCCGCCTCGCCTTTGCCGACGACGCCTTCCGCGTCCACGGCCCCGTCCCGGCCCCGTTTGGCGACGAAGGCGCTGCCAATCACATGCGCCTTGCTCCGGAGCATGACGCGCCGGGTGTCGAGGTGTTCGTCTATGGCGTCAGCGGCGGCCCCTTCCCCGCGCGCCAGCATCGCGAGGCGAGCGAAGCCGTCGCCCGCCGCCACGGGCTTGACCCGGCTCGCATCCTGTTCGTCCAGCAGTCCGAGGAAGCCATCGCCGCCGGTGCCTTCCACAACGACGTCGTTGCCGTCGCCAATGCCACTGTCCTGTTCGCGCACGAACTGGCCTTTGCCGACAAGCATGCCTTCTACGCCGACGTGCGCCGATTGATGCCGTCGGTCGAAATCGTCGAGGTCCCGACAGCCGAAGTCAGCCTCGCCGACGCGATCAGCTCTTATTTGTTCAACGCCCAGTTGGTAACGTTGCCCGGCGGCGAAACCGGCCTCATCCTCCCGACCGAGGCCCGCGATACGCCGTCCGTCTGGGGCTGGTTGCAGCGCCATGTCGCCGGCAACGGACCAATCCGGCACCTCGAAGTGGTCGATGTCCGCCAGTCGATGGCCAATGGCGGCGGCCCCGCCTGCCTGCGCCTGCGCGTCGTTGCTGACCCGGCCACCGTCGATCCCCGCTTCCTCGTCGATCCGGCAAAGCTAGACCGCATCGCCGCCGTGATCGACGCGCACTGGCCCGAAGCGATCGCGCAGGACGAGATCGGCGACCCCGCGCTGATCGCCCGCATCGCGACCGCGCGCACCGCGCTGCTCGACCTGCTCGGCATCGATCCGGCGTCCCTGTCGGGTTAATTGACAGGTAACCATAGTCGTTAAAGCGAAGCCGCGCATTTCCGCGCTTGGCCCGGCTCTTGCGTAACGATTGCCATGCTGTCACGCATCAAACGCCTCTTCACCATCAAAACCAGATTCGAGGCGTTTGCCGTGATCTATGGCCTTGGTGTCGGGGCGGTCGATCGCGGGATTCATTATCTGGAACAATATCCCGGCATTGGCGGATGGCTGCTGTTCGCGGCCTGCCCCATCGCGGTGTTCATGGCGGGCGGGCGGATCCTCGATTCGCTCGATGCCGGGGTCGAATAGGCATTTGACGACCGCGGGGGCGGTTCGCTGGGGAGAATTTTGTGCGGGTGTTTCGGGGCATCTTTACCGGACTTGCGGCGCAGGCGCTGCTCATCGTTGCGGTCGCCGGCGGTTGTCTGTTGTGGAACGTGCATCTGACCAGCGAACGCCTGCTGAAGAACCGCGACACCGAACATCTTGAGGCCTTCGTCGCGCTGGCTTCCGAAGCCGCAGCGGCGGGCAAGCCGTTCGACCGTATCGTCGCCGATCTCGATCGCCGCGATCCCGCCATCCTCGCCAACCGCGTCGCCATCGTGGGCGAAGGCGACCGGCTGCTGGGCGGTGCCAGCGCCTCGCCCACGCTGATCGAGCGGCCGATCGTCGTCAACGACCGTACCGTTGCGCGGGCGCGCATCACCCGAGCGCCGCAGTTGACCGAGCGCGACCGCGCGGCGATCCGCGACCACTATATCGGCATCGGTGCGATCCTGGCGGGGACCCTCGCGATCCTGCTGGCCGCCGCCTATTGGCTCGCCGGGCGCTGGTCGCGACCACAGCGTGAGCTCCTGCGCCTCAGCCATGAGGTCGCCGATGGCGATGGCGACATCTATTTCGACGAGCGCGGCCCGCGTGAGATCGTCGGGACGATGCGCAACCTGCGCCGCATCGCCAACCGCTTCGAGCGGATCGAAACCGCGCGCCGCACCTGGCTGGTGATGATCGCCGAGGAATTGCGCGAACCAATCGCCTCGCTCGGCGGCCGTCTCGCCGAACTTCAGGAAGCGCTGACCGCCGAGCCCGAGTTCAAGGCCGCGATCGAATCCGATCAGAACCGCCTCGCGCGCATGGCGGAGGATCTCCACGCTGTGGCGCTCGCCGATCTCGGGCGCTTGCCCTTGCGCTTCGCCGATGTCGATCCGCGCGCGCTGATTCACAACACGATCTACAGCCACGCCAAGCGCGCCGAGGCGGCGGGCGTGCGGCTCGAAACCAGCAACCTGCCCCCGTACACCATCCTGGTGAAGTGGGATGCCGAGCGGATCGAGCAATTGTTCGGCGCGCTGATCGAAAACAGCATGCGCTATGTCCCGCGCGGCGGGCGCATCGTGCTCGGCCTCGAAAGCCAGCGCGACGCGTGGCGCCTGATCGTCGACGACAATGCGCCAGGCATCGATGTCGGCCTCGCCCAGCAGCTGTTCGAGCCCTTCTATCGCGCCAATGCCAAGGAAACCCCAGGCGGATCGGGCCTCAGCCTCGCCACCGCGCGCGCGATCGTGGAGGGGCATCACGGCCGGATCGAGGCGAGCAACTCCCCGATCGGCGGCCTGCGCATCACCGTGGTCCTCCCGGCAACTCCGCCGATGGCCTGAGGTAGGAGCGCTCCTTCTTAGCCCCTCCCGCCTGTGGGAGGGGTTGGGGAGGGTCTTCTTCTTTTGCTTCTTGAGCCCGTAAGGCTCAGGCCTCACTCGAACTCCAGAATCGCTGCGTCCACCGCCAGGCTGTCGCCCGCGGCAAAGTTGATCGCCTTGACCACGCCCGCCTTCTCCGCGCGCAGGATATTCTCCATCTTCATCGCCTCGACCACCGCCAGCGGCTGGCCGGCCTCGACCTTCTCACCCTCGGCAACTTCGATCCGCGTCAGCAGCCCCGGCATCGGTGCGAGCAGGAAGCGGCTCATGTCGGGCGGGATTTTCTCGATCATGTGACGGGCGAGCTGCGCCACGCGCGGCCGGAAGACGTCGACCTTGTGCGTCGCGCCGCGCGTCGTCAGCTTCCACCCGGTGCGCGTGCGCGCGACCTGCACCGCCAGCGCCGCATCGCCCGAACGCGCAACGGCGATCCGGTCGCCGGGGCTCCATTCGACCTCACCCTCGACCCGCTCGCCATCGACGATCGTGTCTTCGCCCAGCGTCACCTCATGCTCGATATCGCCGATCCGCACGACCCATTCGCACGGGGCCTCGCCCGGTGTGCCGAGTTGCGCACTGATCTGCGCCGCCCGGTCGCTCTCGCGCCAGCTCAGCGCGGCGGCAATCCCCGCCAGCGTACGGCGCAGCTCCGGGCCGGCGGGCGCGCCCACGAACCCCTCGGGATATTCCTCCGCGATAAAGCCGGTGGTCAGAGCCCCCGACCGGAAGCGCGGATGCTGCATCAGTGCCGACAGGAAATCGATATTGTTGCCCAGCCCGTCGAGCTGGAACCGGTCGAGCGCCGCGACCTGCAAGTCCGCCGCCGCATCACGCGTCGGGCCCCAGGTGATCAGCTTGGCGATCATCGGGTCATAGAACATGCTGACCTCGCCGCCCTCGGCGACGCCATCGTCGACGCGCACATAGCCCTCGCCGCCGACAGCGCCATAAGGCGTCTCCTGCGCCGCCGGGGGCGCATAGCGCACCAGCCGCCCGGTGCTGGGCAGGAACCCGCGATACGGGTCCTCGGCATAAACCCGGTTCTCGATCGCCCAGCCGGTCAGCGTGACCTCATCCTGCGTGAACGCCAGCTTTTCGCCCGCAGCGACGCGGATCATCTGCTCGACCAGATCGAGGCCCGTGATCGCCTCGGTCACCGGATGCTCGACCTGCAGCCGGGTATTCATTTCGAGGAAGTAGAAGCCATCGCCGGTCTTGTCGGCACCGGAAACGATCAGCTCGACCGTCCCCGCGCTGTAATAGCCCACCGCCCGCGCCAGCGCGACCGCCTGCTCGCCCATCTTGCGGCGCATCTCGGGCGTGACGAAGGGCGAAGGCGCTTCCTCGACCACCTTCTGGTGCCGCCGCTGGATCGAACATTCGCGCTCGCCGAGGTAGACGATGTTGCCATGCTGATCGCCGATCAGCTGGATCTCGATATGGCGCGGCTGTTCGATGAACTTCTCGATGAACACGCGATCGTCTCCGAACGACGCCAGCCCCTCGCGCTTGGTCGCCTCAAAGCCTTCGCGAACGTCCTGCTCGCTCCACGCCAGCCGCATCCCCTTGCCGCCGCCGCCGGCCGACGCCTTCATCATCACGGGATAGCCGATGTCCGACGCGATCTTCACCGCCTCGTCGGTATCGGCGATCTCGCCCAGATAGCCGGGGACGACATTGACCCCCGCGGCCTTGGCGAGCTTCTTGGACTCGATCTTGTCGCCCATCGCCGCGATCGCATTGGCCGGCGGCCCGACAAAGGCGATCCCCGCCTCCGCACACGCCTTGGCAAAGCTCTCGCGCTCAGACAGGAAGCCGTACCCCGGATGGATCGCATCCGCGCCCGTCGCCTTGGCTGCGGCGAGGATAAGCTCCGCCTTGAGATAGCTCTCGCTGGCAGGCGCCGGCCCCAGCCGCACCGCCTCATCCGCCATCAACACATGCGGCGCGCGCGCATCAGCGTCCGAATAGACCGCGACCGTGGCAATCCCCATCCGCTTGGCGGTGCGAAACACGCGACACGCAATCTCACCACGATTGGCGACCAGGATTTTCTTGAACATCCTTCACTCCCCTCCCGCTTGCGGGAGGGGCCGGGGGAGGGCCTGTCCGCACGCGGTGCAATCTGTTGTGAGGGACAAGCCCTCCCCTAACCCTCCCGCATGCGGGAGGGGGATGAACTTACGGTTCTTTCACCGCATATAACTGGCGCAGCGCTGCAAGCGCGGCACCGTGATAGATGGTGGCGTGCGTCTCGTCAGGACGCGGCGCATAAATCCAATTGAGCGTGCCGGGCGCCGAGTCCTTGAGCATTGCGGCAAAGGGCGCAACGCCCATCCCCTGCTCGTTCGCAACGGTCAGCCACAGCCGCCCGCGCGCCTTCGCCAGCAGGCCCGGCGCGGCCTTCACCAGCGCCTCATTGTCCCACCACAGGCTCGGGCTGATCGCGATCCAGTCGTCGAACAGATCTGGCGCGCGCAGCATCGTCTCGACCACGAACAGCCCGGCGAGCGACTCCCCGATCAGCGCATCCTCGCCGCTGGTGCGATAACTCTTCTCGACCCATGGCTTCAGCTCGGCGGCGATAAAGCGACGAAACCGCCCGGACTGGCCAGCAGTGGGATAATCGGCCTTCAGCTTGGCATCGGTCGCCACCGGAAAGGCAAGCTCGTTCCGCCGATCGACGCTCTCGATCCCCACCACGATCATGTCGCGCGTCGTACCGACGATGGTGCCGAGCTGGGCAAGGCCGGAGATATGGTGGAAATCCTGCTCCACCCCGCCATCAAGCAGGTACAGCACGGGATAACGCTGCTTCCCCCCGGCATAGCCCGGCGGCAGCCACACATTGATCGTCCGCGCACCGCCCATGATCGCGGACGGGAGCTTGTGCGACTGACCGATCACGATGGGAGTCGGCACGTCCTGCGCGAGCGCAGGCAGCGGGGCGAGAGCCAGCAAGATCGCCAGCAGAGCTTTCACTCCGCCGCCTCCAGCTCCGCCTTCACCTCGCCCGCCATCGCCCGCATCCCCAGCCGCGCGAACAGCGCCGCGTCCTTGTCATCCCCGGCATTGCCGGTGGTCAGCAGCTTGTCGCCGGTGAAGATCGAATTGGCCCCCGCCATGAAGCAGAGCGCCTGCGTCTCATCGCTCATGCTCTCGCGTCCGGCGGACAGGCGCACCATCGATTCCGGCATCGTGATCCGCGCCACCGCAACCGTGCGGACGAACTCGATCTGGTCGATCTTCGCCAGCGGCGTGTCGTGCAGCATGTCGCCCAGCACCGTGCCCTTGACCGGCACCAGCGCGTTCACCGGCACGCTCTCGGGATGCTTGGGCAGGGTCGCCAACGCGTGGATAAAGCCGACGCGATCCGCCCGCGTCTCGCCCATCCCGACGATCCCGCCACAGCACACGTTGATCCCCGCCTCACGCACATGGTCCAGCGTTTCCAGCCGATCCTCGAACGTCCGCGTCGTGATCACCTCGCCATAGCGTTCGGGCGACGTGTCGATATTGTGGTTGTAATAATCCAGCCCGGCCTCGGCGAGCTGCGCCGCCTGCCCCTCGGTCAGCATGCCCAGCGTCATGCAGGTTTCCATGCCCATCTGGCGCACGCCCTTCACCATCTCGACGATGGCCGGCATGTCGCGGTCCTTGGGGTTGCGCCACGCTGCACCCATGCAAAAGCGCGACGAGCCATTGTCCTTCGCCTGCGCCGCCGCCTGCAGCACCGCGCGGACATCCATCAGCTTGGTCGCCTTCAGCCCCGTCTCGGCATGGGTCGACTGGTTGCAGTACCCGCAATCCTCCGGGCACCCGCCCGTCTTGATGCTCAGCAGCGTCGACAGCTGCACCTCATCCGCCGCGAAGTTTGCGCGGTGGACGGTCGCGGCCTGATAGACCAGCTCCATGAACGGCAGGTCGAACAGCGCGGCGATCTCGTCGCGGGTCCAGTCGGTACGGGTGGTCACATCAAAGCCCTGATCCAAGAGTAAAGAAAGCCGCCGACGCCAATGCCCAGGAACATCATCGCCCCCTGATTGGTCAGCCACGCGGAGCGCGGTACCGGAACATTACGCTGGCGCGAACGCAAAATCGACGCGGTACAGCTGAGCGCGCACAGCCCGGAAATCGCCAGAAACACCGTCAGCGACGCGATAACGGGTCCGGGTATCTTCTGCCCCTGCGGCGACTGCGCGATCGACAGAATGCCGCCCAGGCCCAACAACGCCAGCGACAGCAAATGCTTCGAATAATCGTAGAGCAGCATCTCCTTGTCGAACCCGGGCTCCGGGTCCGGCTTGACGGTTTCGTCGCTCATTCAACAGCCGCCTGCGTGCAATCAGGCCGCCGATATGTCCCGACACTAGTCATCTTTCCGCCCATCCCGCTCGAAATGGACGATCAACCAGCGGCCGTCCGCTTCGCGCTTCTCCAAGAAGAAGGTACCGGTATGACCTGCACTCGGTTTGGTGACAATTGGCCCACCGCAGCCAACCACGATCATGTTGGCGTGCTCTAGGAACGTGCTCGCCTCGATGCGCCCAGTTTGCCCGACCACAACGCCCAACTGATCGACCGCGTCCCGCTGCACCCAATTCGGAACCTCCCGCTCAACCGCATAGGTGCCCGACACTTTGCGCGCCGCTGCCAATCGCGCAGTCCAGTCGCGCATCCTCTGCTGCATCTGCGGCGTCTCCTCGCCGTTCGCTGGGAAGCGGCACGCCAACGCATCCGGCGCTCCAATCAGCGCTACCGAGGCAGCGATCGTGGCAAGCCGGATCACTCCGCAGCCTCCTCACGCGGCGGCATATTATGCCCGAGCAGGGTCAGCACTTCCTCAGCCGCGTTGACCAGATTGGTACCCGGCCCGAAGATCGCCTGCACCCCCGCGTCGCGCAGCACCTGATAATCCTGCGCCGGGATCACGCCGCCCGCGATCACCTTGATGTCGCTCCGCCCGGCGTCGCGCAGATGGCCGATCAGCTGCGGGATCAGCGTCTTGTGCCCCGCCGCCAGGCTGGAGACGCCGACCACATCGACATCTTCAGCCAGCGCCAGCTCGGCGGCTTCCTGCGGCGTCTGGAACAGCGGGCCGGGCACGACCTTGAACCCCAGATCGCCGAACGCCGACGACACGAGGTTCGCCCCGCGGTCATGCCCGTCCTGCCCCATCTTGGCGACCAGCATGCGCGGCGCGCGGCCCAGCCGCCGCTCGGTCGCGGCCACGCCGTCCTTCAGCCGCTCCCAGCTCTGGTCCGCGTCATAGGCGCCGCCATAGACGCCCTTGACCGGCGTTGGCACCGTCCCGTGCCGACCGAACACATCCTCCATCGCCAGGCTAATCTCGCCCAGCGTCGCGCGATGCCGCGCCGCTACGACCGCCAGCTCCAGCAGATTGCCATTGCCCCGCGCGCCCTCACGCAGCGCATCCAGCGCCGCCTGACATGCAGCCGAGTCGCGTGTCGCCTTGACCCGCGCGATCCGCGCCACCTGCGCCTCCCGCACCGCATGGTTGTCGACGTCGAGGATGTCGATCGGGTCTTCCTCGGCCTTGCGGTATTTGTTGACCCCGACGATCACCTGCTCGCCCCGGTCGATCCGCGCAGCGGTGGCGGCGGCGGCTTCCTCGATCATCGCCTTGGGCCAACCGGCGGCGACCGCCTTGGCCATCCCGCCTTCGGCCTCGACCCGCTCGATAATCGCCCACGCCTTGTCGACCAGCTCCTGGGTCAGCGCCTCAACATAATAGCTGCCGCCGAGCGGATCGACGACATTGGTCATCCCCGTCTCTTCCTGGATCACCAGCTGCGTATTGCGGGCGATGCGCGCGGAGAAATCGGTCGGCAGCGCAATGGCTTCGTCGAGCGCATTGGTGTGCAGGCTCTGCGTCCCGCCCAGCATCGCCGCCATCGCCTCGATCGTCGTGCGGATGACGTTGTTGTACGGATCCTGCTCGGTCAGCGACACGCCGCTGGTCTGGCAGTGGGTCCGCAGCATCTTGCTGCGCTCATCCTTCGCGCCCAGCTGAGTCATCACGCGATGCCACAACACCCGCGCCGCCCGCAATTTAGCGACTTCCATGAAGAAGTTCATACCGATTGCGAAGAAGAAGGAGAGGCGCCCGGCAAATTTGTCGATGTCGAGGCCGCTGGCAACGCCGTATTTCACATATTCCATGCCGTCGGCGATGGTGAAGGCCAGCTCCTGCACCTGCGTCGCCCCGGCCTCCTGCATATGATAGCCGGAGATCGAAATGCTGTTGAATTTCGGCATGTTGGCCGACGTATATGCAAAGATATCTGAAATGACCCGCATCGACGGTTCGGGCGGATAGATATAGGTGTTGCGGACCATGAACTCCTTCAGAATGTCGTTCTGAATGGTCCCGTCGAGCAGGCTCTGATCGACCCCCTGCTCCTCCCCCGCGACGATGAAGAAGGCGAGGATCGGGATCACCGCGCCGTTCATCGTCATGCTGACCGACATCTGGTCGAGCGGAATGCCGTCGAACAGGATCTTCATATCCTCGACGCTGTCGATCGCCACGCCCGCCTTGCCGACATCGCCGGTCACGCGCGGATGGTCGCTGTCATAGCCGCGATGCGTCGCCAGATCGAACGCGACCGACAGCCCCTTCTGCCCCGCCGCCAGGTTGCGGCGATAGAAGGCGTTGGACTCCTCCGCAGTCGAAAAGCCCGCATATTGCCGGATCGTCCAGGGCCGCCCGGCATACATCGACGCGCGCACCCCGCGTGTGAACGGCGCAAATCCGGGCAGGCCCGGATCGGCAGTCACATCCTCCGCCGTATAGAGCGGCTTGACGTCAATCCCCTCCGGCGTGCGCCACGTCAGGTCGCGGCCCTTCACTTCCTTGTCGGCCAGCGCCTTCCAGTCGGCGGGGGTGGGCTTCTCGCTCATTACTTACCCTTGAACTCCGGCGCGCGCTTGCCGAGAAACGCCATCACGCCTTCGCGAAAATCCTCGGTCTTGCCCGCGATCCGCTGATGCGCCGCCTCGACGCTCAGCGTCTCCGACAGCGTGTTGTTGAGCGCCGCCTTGATCTGCGCACGGATCAGGCCCAGCGCGATCGTCGGCTTGGCCGCCAGCGTCGCGGCAAGCTTTCCCGCCTCGGCCATCAGCGCGTCGTCCTCGACCACGCGCGCGACCAGCCCCGCGTCCCTGGCGTCATCGGCGCTCATCTTCTCGCCCAGCAACGCCATTTCCAGCGCCTTGGCCCGTCCCGCCGACTTGGCGACCAGCCAGGTCGCACCGCAATCGGGCACCAGCCCGATATTGCTGAAGGCGAGCAGCAGATAGGCGCTCTTCGCCATCACCACGATATCGCCGCCCAGCGCGATTCCGACGCCCGCGCCCGCCGCCGGGCCGTTGACCGCGGTCACGATCGGGATCGGCAGCTTCGACAACGTTTCGGCGAGCGGGTTGTAGTGGAACTCCAGGCTCTCCGCCGGATCGACCGGCCCGCGGTCCATCCGGCCCGCCAGGTCCGCGCCGGAGCAGAACGCCCGCCCCTCCCCGGTCAGCAGCACCGCCCGCGCCCCCTCGTTCACCGCGCGCAACAGCGATGCGCGGATCAGGTCGAGCATATCGAGCGTCACTGCATTCAGCCGCTCGGGCCGGTTCAGCCGGATCGTCGCCACGCCATTGTCGAGGCTGTAAAGGACGGTCTCGTCGGTCAATGCACCTCTCCCTTCGGCGTTTCCATGATCTCGGTCAGCACCCCGCCCATGTCGCGCGGGTGGACAAAGAAGATCAGCGTCCCATGCGCCCCAATCCGCGGCTCGCCCAGCACCCGCGCGCCCTTCGCCTCGAACCACGCCTTGGCCGCATGAATTTCGGGCACTTCGTAACACAGATGATGCTGCCCACCCGCCGGGTTCTTCGCCAGAAAGCCGTGGATCGGCGAGTCCGCCCCCAGCGGCTCGATCAGTTCGATCTGCGCGCCCTGTCCTGAGCCTGTCGAAGGAGGCGTATCGACGAAGCACACCCTCACCCCCTGCGCCGGCAGGTCGAAGGGTTCATGGATCGTCTCCGCGCCCATCACATCGCGATAAAATGCGATCGAGTCCGCAATCGACGGCGTGGCCACGCCGATATGGTTGAGCCGGCCCAGCTTCATGACGCCATTCCACGGTTCAACATGACAGCCGCGACTCCTTCTGCACCGGCACGAACTTGCCATCGCGATATTCGTAGCGTTCGACGAACTTCGCCGTCCCGCTCGCCTGCACCGCGAACGACTTGCCCTTCACGACGTCGACGATCTTGCCCTCGAGATTGCTCAGCGGTTCGCCGCTGAAGGTCTTACCGGTCGTCTCATCGACCGCGCCCTCGTTCGACGCCGACAGCCACACGCGCTCCGACTGAACCGGTCCCCCGGGCTTCAACTCGGTGATCGACGCGCCACCGCACGAATAGCCCTGCCCCGACCAGCCGCTCTCGACATAGATCGCCGGGTGCTCGGTAAAGGTATCCACCACCCGCCATTCCGGCTCCGCACCCCAGCCGGAACCACGTACCAGCGTCGGCCACTTGCCCGTCACTTCAAACCCGTCGCCCTGCGGCTTGAGATAGGCGATCGCCAGCGCGCCCGAACAGGCATGGCAGTCCGCCGTATTCGCGCCGGGGCTCAGCAAGACCGCGCTGTCGCCGATCCACAGCAACTGGCCCGGCTTCACAGTGATGATATCGGCATCGCCTTCCCGGACCTGCGCTATGCCATCTTTGCCATAAACGGCTCGGAATGCGCGCTTGAGCTGCTCGGCCTCGGGCAGGGCGCGAACCCCTGTCGCAGTTGGGGTTACGGATGGCGTGGGCGCGGTCGCATTTTCGCTCTCAGGGGCCTGCTGACACCCGGCAAGCAGGGCAATTGCGCCGGCAATCGCGATGCAAAGGTGGGACCGGCCAACGGTTGTCATGCGCCATCTCCAGAAACGGAATCGGGCCGCCGCGCCCGACGCAGCCAGCAATTCACCGAAAAGCGGCAATCCGCAAATGCGTCGCTCGCCCGCGTCGCCAGCACCTCATGCGGGATGAAGGACGGGAATATGACCAGCCGATTATGCACCGGCTCGATCAACACGGGCGGTGCATCGCCGGCGATCGGATGGATCGCCAGCTCTCCGCCCGAAAAGGCGCGCGGCGCGCGATGCAGATAATAGACACAGCTGACCACGCGAACGGAACCGTCATCCGATGCACCGGTGCGGGTGTCGATATGCGGCTTGTAGAAATCCCCGTCGCCGTGCGCCACGACGCTGAGCTCGCGACGGACGACGGAAAAGGGGTTGATGCCGACCCCGGCGCAGAACGCATCCAGTCGCGCGTCAATCGCCTCGGCCAGTGGCTTCAGGTCCACGCCGCAGCGCCCCGACAACCGCCGGGATGAGCGGTAGCCCTCATCCACTCTGCGCATGTCGTCGTCGCCGATCACGGACGGGACGAAGTGAGCCTCGGCCGCAATCATCTGCGCCAGCATCGTGTCCGCCGCTTCCCGCGACAGAAAATCGTCAATCACCAGATGGGGCGATCGCAGCGTCCGGGAGGCGTTCGCGGCGGTCACAGCGGGATGTTGTCGTGCTTCTTCCACGGATTTTCGAGGCTCTTGTTCCTCAGCTTCCGCAGCCCCAGCGCGATCCGCCGCCGCGTCGAATGCGGCATGATCACCTCGTCCACGAACCCCTTGCTCGCCGCAACGAAGGGGTTGGCGAAACGCGCTTCATATTCCGCGGTCTTCTCGGCGATCTCTTCCGGCGTGCGCCCACGGAAGATGATCTCGACCGCGCCCTTCGCCCCCATCACCGCGATCTCCGCCGTCGGCCAGGCATAGTTCAAATCGCCGCGCAGATGCTTCGACGCCATCACGTCATAGGCGCCGCCATAGGCCTTTCGCGTGATCACCGTGATCTTCGGCACCGTCGCCTCGGCATAGGCGAACAGCAGCTTCGCGCCATGCTTGATGATGCCGCTATGCTCCTGCCCGACGCCCGGCAGGAAGCCCGGCACGTCTACGAAGGTCACGATCGGAATTTCGAACGCATCGCAAAAGCGCACGAAGCGCGCCGCCTTCTTGCTCGAATTGATGTCGAGCACACCCGCCAGCACCATCGGCTGATTGGCGACGATGCCGACGGTCCGCCCCTCGATCCGGCCAAAGCCGATGATGATGTTGCCGGCGTGCGTCGGCTGGACCTCGAAGAAATCACCCTCATCGACCGTCTTCGCGATCAACTCGTGCATGTCATAGGGCTGGTTGGCGCTGGGCGGGATCAGCGTGTCGAGGCTGTCCTCGATGCGGTCCCATGGGTCGCTGCACGGCCGTTCAGGCACGGGTTCGCGATTGCTCGCGGGAAGGAAGTCCACGAAGTCGCGCGCCGCCAGCAGCGCCTCGATATCATTCTCGAACGCCACATCGGCAACGCCCGACTTCGTGGTATGCGTCACAGCTCCGCCCAGTTCCTCCTGCGTGACGATCTCGTTGGTAACGGTCTTCACTACATCCGGGCCGGTGACGAACATGTACGATGAATCCTTCACCATGAAGATGAAGTCGGTCATCGCGGGAGAATAGACCGCGCCACCAGCGCACGGCCCCATGATCAGAGAAATCTGCGGCACGACGCCGCTCGCCAGCACGTTGCGCTGGAACACCTCGGCATAGCCGGCGAGCGACGCGACGCCCTCCTGAATGCGCGCGCCGCCGCTGTCGTTCAGGCCGATCACGGGCGCGCCGACCTTCATCGCCATGTCCATGATCTTGCAGATCTTCTGCGCGTGCCGTTCCGACAGCGACCCGCCGAACACGGTGAAGTCTTGGCTGAACACGAACACGAGGCGCCCGTTGATCGTGCCCGATCCGGTGACGACGCCGTCACCCGGAACGATCTGATCCGGCATGCCGAAATCGACGCAGTTATGTTCGACATACATGTCGAGCTCTTCGAACGATCCCTCGTCGAGCAGCACTTCAAGCCGCTCGCGCGCGGTCAGCTTGCCCTTGGCGTGCTGCGCGTCGATCCGCTTCTGGCCCCCGCCCAGCCGGGCCGCGGCGCGGCGGCGTTCGAGTTCCTCGATCGTCGAAGACATGGCGTACTCCCTTGGCCAGCCCCTGCACAGGACACGGGCGCACACGCAAATGCAATGTTGCGAAGTTGCATTGCTCATATCTGCGGATATTGTGAAGCCATGGATCAGCGCCGCCGCCTCTTTGCCGGACACCGCGTCCGCGACCTCCGTCGCCGGCTCGGCCTGCCGCAGGCGGCACTGGCCGCGCGGCTCGGCGTATCGGTCAGCTATCTCTCACAGATCGAGAATGAGGAACGCCCGCTCACCCCGCCCGTGCTGATCGCGCTCAGCCGCGAATTCCCCGACCTGTGGGGCGATGTCGGTACGGATGACGACACCGCCGAACTGGTACGCGCGATCGAGGCGGCGACCGACTCCAGCATCGGCGCAGCCCCGCTCGACCCGGTGGCAGTGCAGCGCGGAGTCGAAAAACACCCCGCCCTCGCCCGGCGCATGGTCGCGCTGCATGACGCCTGGCGCCGGGCTCAGGCGCAGCTGCGCGTGCTGGACGACAAGGTCGAGAGCGGCGCCGGTCGCGACGGCTCGCTGCCGTGGGAGGCGGTGCGCGACTGGTATCAGGCAGAGGGCAATTACATCGACCCGCTGGATCGCGCCGCGGAGGCGCTGGCCGAAACCCTCGACCATCCCCGCGCGGTCGAAGACCGGCTGCGCGGCTGGCACGGCATCGCGATCGATGAGGCGCGCGACGACGATACGCGCCTGTCGCGCTTCGACCCGCGCGCGCGGCGTCTGGTGATCAGCGGGGTGCTACCGCCCGAGAGCCGCGCCTTCCTGCTTGCCCAACGCCTTGCGGCACTGGAGTTCGCAAACGAAATGCGCGCCGTGGCCGACGCCAGCGGCCTCGCCGCGCCCGAGGCACGCGAACTGCTCGCGCTCGGCCTCGCCAACTACGCGGCCGGCGCGCTGCTGATGCCCTATACCCGCTTCCGCGACGCCGCGCGCACGCTGCGCCACGATATCGACCGGCTGCGCCAGCGCTTCGGCACCAGCTTCGAACAGGCGTGTCACCGCCTCTCCACACTCCAGCGCCCCGGCGCGCAGGGCATCCCATTTTTCTTCTGTCGCGTCGACATGGCGGGGAACATCACCAAGCGCCATTCCGCCACCCGGCTCGAATTCGCCCGTTTCGGCGGTGCCTGCCCGCTCTGGGTGGTGCATGAGGCAGTGGCGATCCCCGACCGCATCCTGACCCAGTTGGCCGAGACCCCCGACGGCGCGCGCTATGTCATCATGGCCAAGGGGCTGGTGAAACCGTCCGCCAGCTACGACCGCCCCCCGCGCCGCTACGCCGTGGCGCTGGGCTGCGAGGAAGCGCATGCGGCCGAGTTCGTCTATGCCGACGGCCTGCGCCCTGGCGGTGTCGCCACGCCGATCGGCACCAGCTGCCGCATCTGCCCGCGCGGGGACTGCGACCAGCGCGCCTTTCCCCCGGCGGCAAGCGAAATCCGGATCGACCCCGACGTCCGCGCGCCGGTGCCCTACAGCTTTTGAGCTACGCCTGTGCGTCCGGGGGCAGCGGCCCGTAAGCGGGATCGGGCTCGCGGCGCCGACAGCGCTTGCACGTGCGATACCCTTCCCGCGTTCGGCTATGCGTCCAGCGATGGCCCCGAATCAGGCATGTAAGAACAGTGACAATCCCCATCGCCCTCAAATAGCACGACAAACGCGCAAAATGCCAGAAAGTTAGAGGCTTGTTGCGGTATCGAAATCAATCACCGCCCTTGGCCAAGGGGCATCTGCCTGCTCCAGATGCAACAAAGCCCCGCCGGGCTGTTGCCTGGCGGGGCTTTGAATGGCGCACCCGGAACGATTCGAACGTCCGACCCTCAGATTCGTAGTCTGATGCTCTATCCAGCTGAGCTACGGGTGCGCAGTGGAGGGGCGCTGATAGAAGCGGTTTTCGGGAAAGGCAAGCCCGTTGCGCAGACTTTCTTTGCGGCATACACCCGCCGCCATGCGATACCCGCTTTTCCTCGCGCTTCCACTGGCGCTGTGTGCGTGCAGTGCCTCTGGCGATGGCTATCCCTCGCTGCTCCCACGCCCGATCGAATCGCGCGATGCGGGTGAAGTGGTGCGTCCCGATCCGGTGGTAACCCCCGATGCGGCACTCGATTCGCGCATTGCGGCACAGGTCGCCACGGCCGAGCGAATCGCTACTCGCTTCCGTTCGCAGGCGCAGGAGACCGAATCGCGCGTCGCAATCGCGCGCGGTGTCCCGGCGGGCAGCGACAGCTGGCTCGCGGCCCAGACCGCGCTCGCCGAGCTCAACAGCACGCGCGGCGAGACGGTCGAGATCGTGACCAGCCTCGAAGAGACTGCCGCGGCGCGACTCCAGGCTGGAACCCCCGCCTACCCCGCGCTCGACGCCGCCATCGCCAGCCTGTCGCGCGCAGCCGCCGAACAGGCCGATAAGGTCCAGGCGCTGGAAGACGCGCTGGCCGGCTGATCCGTCAGGGCAGATCCTTGTTCAGGCTGCGCAGCACGGGCAGGATCGTCGCATAATCGTCGGTCCACGGCGTGAATCCCGGCCGCCCCTCCAGCGGCCGCCATCCGTCCGCGCGCGCGGTCAGCTGCGCCAGCTTCTCGGGCGAACGCGACAGCGCGATCCAGTCCGACGTCGCCGCCTCGTTCAACTCCTCGATCAGCGGCGGGTGATAGGTCAGCTGCGCCGCCGACCATCCGCCCAGCTTCGCCGCACGCTCGACCACCGGCTCCAGCGACAGGAAGCGGTTGGAGATATGGACGAGCAGCAGCCCGTCCTTCGCCAGCACGCGGTCATAGGTCGCAAATGCCTCCAGCGTCATCAGATGCATCGGCACCGCGTCGGGCTCCTCCACCAGCCGCAACCGCGCATCCCCCAGCACGATTCGCGCGTCGGGAAGGCACTGTTCCAGGAACCGGAACGGCCCGCGCGCAAGACGCACCACCGCCGGATCGATCTCGTAAAAGCGCCACGCCTGCCCCGGCTTGGCATAGCAGGCGAGCGTGCCCGTTCCGAGCCCGACCACCCCGACCCGCGCATTGGCGCCATAGAGCGACGGCAGCGCCTGCATCGCCTGCCCCACGCCCGATCCGGGGACATAATAGGTCGTCGGCAGCTTCAGCCGCTCGGGATTCCCCTCCAGCTGCACGCCATGCAGCGTCGTGCCGTGCGCCAGCCTTTTCTGATCGGCCAGATCGGTGATCGTATAGACCCCAAAGTACGACCGCGTACGCAGATCGCCCTGCCAGCTCATCGCGATCGACCGGAACCCGCCGAACAGCAGCAGCGCGCCGGTCAGCACGATCAGGAACGGCACGCGCATGCCAATCGTGAACAGCCCGATCAGCGCCAGCGTCAGGTAGAGAATCCCCGCGCGCCGCTCGCCCAGCATCTCCGACCCGTCCGACACCCCGAACCACAGGATCAGCGCGACGACCAGCGCGACCGCAAGGACACGCACGCGCCGCCCCTGCCCCGGCTCGCCCCACATGCGCCGGAATAGCGGCAACAGCCACTCCTGCGGCACCAGCAGCCCGGCGGCCAGGATCAGGATCGGATATTCATAGGTCCAGTCGAACACCAATGGCGCAATCAGCGCTGCGAACACCCCGCCCAGCGCGCCACCGACCGACATGGCGAGGTAGAAGCCGGTGAGCCGGTCCGCCTCGGGCCGCAGGTCGTACATTTGCGTGTGCAGCGCCACCGCGACCATGAACAGCAAAGCCAGCGCCATCAGCGCATTCAGCTCCGGGTTCGCGTTGTGCCCCGCGATCATCAGCCCGCCGAACAACAGGATCGTGATCGGGGCAAAGCGGGTCAGCACCGTCGCCACCGAGCGCCGCGCCGCGAACGCAATGGTGAAGCTCAGCAGATACAGGCCCAGCGGCAGCACCCACAGCATCGGCACCGCGACGATATCGGTCGTCAGGAAGCTCGACGTGGCGAGCATCAGGCCCGACGGGACAAAGGCCAGCGCGATCCAGTGCGCCACGCGCCGCTTCGACGGCGGCGCGCTGGTCGCATGCACATGCGGCGCGTCTGTCGCCTTGCGCGGCAACAGCAGCGCGCAGGCGGCGACCGCCACGAAAACCAGCGCATAGCCGCCGGTCCACAGCCAACTTTGCGCGTGCAGGGCCATGCCCGGCTCGACCAGCAACGGATAGGCGATCAGCCCGCCAAAGCTGCCGACATTCGACGCGGCATAGAGCGCATAAGGATCGCGCCCGCCCGAGGCCGACGCGAACCAGCGCTGCAGCAACGGCGCCTGCGCCGAAATCGCGAAGAACAGCGGGCCGATGGAGGCGGCGAGCAGCCACGGCACCCACACCGCCGGCTCGGCATCCGCGGGCATCTGCATCGCCATCAGCCCGATCGGCAGCCACAAGGCCGCGACCGCCAACACGCCGAGATGGATCATCGCCTGCTGCCGCACCGGCACCCGGCCCAGCCAGTGCGCATAGGCATAGCCGCCCAGCAGCAACGCCTGGTAGATCAGCATCGCGCTGTTCCACACCGCAGGCGCACCGCCGAGGCGCGGCAGCGCCATGCGCGCGATCATCGGCTGGACCAGGAACAGCAGGAAGCTGCCGAGCAGGATCGTGATGACGAACAGCGGGCCGCTCACGCCCTTCAGCCATCCGGGCGCACCCGGCTGTGGTTCGGCGACTGCTTCGGCGCTCATCGCCTCCCCTTCCGGCTTACGCGTTACGTGGCCGCGTGATGCGGTAGGTGACGATGCGGCGCAAGGGGTCATCCGGCGCAAAGGCGTGATGATCGAAATCGCCACCTTCGACATAGGCCATGCCCAGCCGCTCCATCATTGCCCGGCTGGCAGCGTTGCGTGCTGCGGTGATCGCCACGATGTGCGGCACGTCGAACTTGGCCCAGCCCCAGTCGAGCACCGCGCGCATCGCCTCCAGCGCATAGCCGCGCCGCCAATAGGCTTGCCCAAGCATCCACCCCGCCTCGACCTGCCCCGCGATCGGATTGGGCGGATCGCCGCGCTTGAGCCCGCAAAAGCCCAGCACTGCGCCATCCTCCTTGCGCAGGACGCTCAAGAACCCGAGGCCATCCGCGCGATAGCCGTCATGCCGCACCAGCGTCGCCGCACTCGCCGCCGCGTCCTTGACCGGCCCCAGATCGGCCATGACGACCGGATCGGCCCACATCGCGTACAGCGCCGGGTGGTCGGCCTCCACCGGCGGGCGCAGCAATAACCGCTCAGTTTCGATCATCCGCCCATCAACCGCGCGGCGTGCAGCGCGTGATAGGTCAGCACCCCGCTGCACCCGGCCCGCTTGAACGCCATCAGCGTTTCGAGCACCAGCGCGTCGCGGTCCCCCGCGCCCGCGGCTGCCGCCGCCTCGATCATCGCATATTCGCCGCTCACCTGGTACGCGAACACCGGCACCTCGAACCGCTCCTTCACCCGGCGCACGATATCGAGATAGGGCAGGCCCGGCTTGACCATCACGCTGTCCGCGCCCTCGTCGAGGTCGAGCGCTACTTCGCGCAGCGCCTCTTCGGCATTGGCGGGGTCCATCTGATAGGTCTTCTTGTCGCCCTTGAGCAGCCCGCGCGATCCCACCGCGTCGCGGAACGGGCCGTAGAAGGCCGAGGCATATTTGGCGGCATAGGCCATGATCTGGACGTTGACGAAGCCTTCGTCCTCCAGCGCCTCGCGGATCAGGCCGACGCGCCCGTCCATCATGTCGCTCGGCGCGATCACGTCCGCCCCGGCGCGCGCCTGATTGAGCGCTTGCCCGACCAGCACCTCGGCGGTCTCGTCATTGAGCACATAGCCCGCCGCATCGACCAGCCCGTCATGACCATGCGCGGTATAGGGGTCGAGCGCGACATCGGTCAGCACGCCAATGTCCGGCACCGCATCCTTGATCGCCCGGATCGCCCGGCACATCAGATTGTCGGGATTGAGCGCCTCGCCGCCATCCTCGGTGCGCAGCGCAGGCGGCGTATTGGGGAACAGCGCCAGACACGGAATCCCCGACGTCGCCGCCTCGCGCGCCTTTGCAACGATCCCATCGACCGACCAGCGCGACACGCCGGGAAGGCTGGCGATCGGCTCCTCCACCCCCTCCCCCTCGGTCACGAACAGCGGCCAGATCAGGTCCGCCGGGGTCAGCACCGTCTCGGCATGAAGCCGCCGACTCCAGGCCGAACTGCGGGTGCGACGAAGGCGAAGCGCGGGATAATGAGACATGCCCGGCTTTTGGGCCAAGTCCCGCGCGGTCGCAAGCGCCGGGGCGTCGCGGAAGTTTACACTGGCTTTACACTATCGGCGGTGTTCGACGCAGGCTGGTTTCGCGCTGCGGGCGCTGGGTGGGTCGGATGAAGCATCGGACCATCCAGATATGCCGGATCGGGGCTTGTAGGAAAGCGGAAAATCCTCCCCGGAACGGGGAGAGACTTGCCGCCCCCTCCACCGTCGCCCCGGGCTTGACCCGGGGCCGGGCTGCCTTTGCGGAAGGAAGAAGCCCTGACCAGGGTCGAGCCCGGGACAACGAAGGAATGGTGGAAGAGAAGATGCTTGACGCCGCCCGCCATTATGCGATGTTATCCTGTAACATAACGGGAGGGGTCATATGCTAAGGCTTGTCGGACTGATGGTGGCGCTCTCGCCCCTGCCCGCCGCGGCGCAATCGCTACGCGAAGCGCTGCCACCGGGGATCGTCATTCAGGGGCGCGCGGTGATCGAAACCGCACCGGATATCGCCGAACTGTCGATCAGCCTGCGCGGCGACGGCACCACCGCCGACGCCGCGAGCAAGGCACTGGCCGACGCGCAGAAGGCGGTGATCGGCGGGATCGCGTCGCTCGACCCAAAGGCACGCTATCGCACCGGCGACGTTTCGATGCGCGCGGTCCGCAAAGGCGATTGCGCCGCGAGCGACGACCTGATCGATCTGGCGCAGAACCGCGACGACTCCGACACGGGGCCGTGCCGCGTCGTCGGCTATATCGCGACGATCGACGCAACCATGGAACTGCGCGCGGTGGATCAGGCAGGGACGGCGATCGGCCTCGCCAACCGGCTCGGCGCTAATTCCGCCGAGCTGAAGGCATTCCGCCTCAGCGATCCAGCCGCCGCCCGCCGCGCGGCCATGGCTGCGGCGATCGCCGATGCCCGCACCCGCGCCGAGTCACTCGCCACCGCATCGGGCGCACGGCTCGGTCCGGTCGTTTCGATCCTCGACGGCCGGGATCGCGAGGCGGACACGATGATGCTGCTGGAGGCGCCAGCGATGGCCGTGGCGCCGCAGGAACTGCTTCGACCGGTCAAGATCGACATCTCGCCCGCGCCGGTCGAAACCAGCGCGGAAATCGTGATCCTCTATGCGCTGATCAAATGAGCGACGCCCTCCCCGATCCGGGGAGGGCATTTACCCCAGCCGCCCCAGCGCCGCGCTCAGCCGTGCTGCTTCGGCCGATTTCTCGGCATGGTCGGCGCGGGCCTTCTCCACCGCCTCGGGCTTCGCCTTCTCGGCGAAGGCGGGGTTGGAGAGGCGTGCGTTGAGGCTGTCGCGCTCCTTCTCCGCCGCCGCGATCGCCTTGGTCAAGCGCGCGCGTTCGGCGTCCAGGTCGATCACGCCTTCGAGCGGCAGGACATAGGTCGCCTCATCGACCACGATTTGCAGCGCACCGCCCGCCGGGGCCTCACCCTCGGCACGATCCACGCGCGCCAGACGGCTCAGCGCCGCATTCTGGCGCCCAAGCCGCTCCAGCGTCCCGTCATGCGCGTCGCGCACATGCAGCGCCAGCCGCGCGCCCGGCGGCACGTTCAACTCGGTCCGCGCCGCACGCAATTCGCTCACCAGCCGGATCAGCCAGTCGATCTCCTGCGCCGCCTCTGGATCGAGCGCGCGGGCATCCGCCATCGGCCACTTCGCGGTGATGATCGGATGATCGGGCCGGTCGCCCATCTTCGACCACAGCTCTTCGGTGATGAAGGGCATGAACGGGTGGAGCATGACGAGGATCTGGTCGAGCACCCAGCCGGCAACCTGCCGCGTCTCATCGGCACCCTCGGCGCCTTCGGTCTGCAGCACCGGCTTGATCAGCTCCAGATACCAGTCGCAGAAGCGGCTCCAGGTGAACTGATAGATGGTGTTGGCCGCGCCGTCGAAACGATGGTCGGCAAAGGCGATGTCCATCGCCTGCACCGTGGACACCGTCTCCGCGATAATCCACTTGTTGACGGCAAGCGTGGCGCGTGGAGCCTCGACATGTTCGCTTGCGCGAATCCCGTTCGACTGGGCGAAGCGCGCCGCGTTCCACAGCTTGGTCGCGAAGTTGCGATACCCCTCGACCCGCTTCTCATCCATCTTCACGTCGCGGCCCTGACTCTCCATCGCCGCCATGAAGAAGCGCAGCGCGTCCGCGCCATACTGATCGATCAGACCGAGCGGATCGACGACATTGCCCTTGGACTTGGACATTTTCGCGCCATCGGCGGCGCGGACAAGTCCGTGCAGATACAGGGTCTTGAACGGCACTTCTTTCATGAAGTGCAAACCCTGCATCATCATCCGCGCATCCCAGAAGAACAGGATGTCGAAGCCGGAAATCAGCACGTCGTTCGGATAACGCCCGCCCAGCGTGGGGTCGTCATTCTCCGGCCAGCCGAGCGTCGCGAACGGCCAGAGCGCGGAGGAGAACCAGGTGTCGAGGACGTCCTCGTCCTGCGTCAGGCGAACGCCCTCACCCGCCTGCGCCTGCGCTTCGGCTTCGCTTTCCGCGACATAGACGCTGCCGTCTTCAGCGAACCACGCCGGAATCCGATGCCCCCACCAGAGCTGGCGGCTCACGCACCACGGCTGGATATTCTCCATCCAGTTGAAATAGGTCTTTTCCCAGCTCTTCGGCACGATCTTGGTCGCGCCCGAGCGCACGGCTTCGATCGCCGGCTTGGCCAGCGTCGCGGCGTCGACATACCATTGGTCGGTCAGCCACGGTTCGATCACCACGCCCGATCGGTCGCCGAACGGCGTCTGGATCTTGCGCGGTTCGGCGTCGTGTTCGTTGCCGTCCTTGTCGGTCCAGGGGACGAGGAAGCCCTCGTCCTTCAGCCGTGCCACCACCTTGTCGCGCGCGTCGAACCGGTCGAGGCCGATCAGCTCGGCCGGGATCAGCCCGTCCGAGGTCTGGCAGATCATCGCCTTGGCATCGAGCATGTTGAGCATGTCGCGCGCTTCGATCCCGGCGCGGCGCCCGACCTCGAAGTCGTTGAAATCATGGCCCGGCGTGATCTTGACCGCGCCCGAACCCAGCTCCGGATCGGCATGTTCGTCGGCGACGATCGGGATCAGGCGGCCGGTGATGGGCAGCTTCACCTGCTTGCCGACCAGTGCGGCGTAGCGCTCGTCCGTCGGATGCACCGCGACCGCCATATCGGCCAGCATCGTTTCCGGCCGCGTCGTCGCGACATGGATGAAGCCGCTGCCATCGGCGAGCGGATAGCGCAGGTGCCAGAACTTGCCGTTCACCTCGCGCGTCTCGACCTCAAGGTCGCTGATCGCGGTGCCAAGGCCCGGGTCCCAGTTCACCAGCCGCTTGTCGCGGTAGATCAGGCCCTGCTTGTGCAGATCGACGAAGACCTTGAGCACGGCCTTCGAAAAGCCCTCGTCCATCGTGAAGCGTTCGTCGGACCAGTCCATCGAACAGCCAAGACGCCGCAGCTGGCCGGTGATCGCGCCGCCGCTCTCGGCCTTCCACTCCCACACCTTCGCGATGAATTCCTCGCGGGTGAAGTCGGTGCGCTTCCGGCCCTGAGCGTTGAGCTGGCGTTCGACCACCATCTGCGTCGCAATGCCGGCATGGTCCATGCCGACCACCCAGCGCGCGTCCATTCCCTTAAGCCGCGCATGGCGGACGAGGATGTCCTGCAGCGTGTTGTCGAGCGCATGGCCGATATGCAGCGAACCCGTCACGTTCGGCGGCGGGTTGACGATCGTCCAGGGCTGCGCGCCCGGACGATCGGGCCGGAACAGCCCGTTGCTTTCCCAATGCGCGTACCAGCGCTGCTCGATCTCGGCGGGGTCGAAGGTCTTTGGAAGTTCGCTCATGCCCCGCCCTCTAACGGGCGGGCGACGTTAGGCAAGACTCAGTCGCGACCTGCAGCGATCCGGGAAATCTCGCGCTGGACCATTTCCTCGACCATGCGGGGCAGATTGGCGTCGAGCCAGTCGCGCAGCATCGGGCGGATCATCTCGCGCACCATGCCCTCGAGCGAGGTTTCACCGGCGGGGATCGCGGGGGCCGGAGCAGGTTCGGGCTTGACCACCATCCGCGACAGTGCCTCGAGCGGGCCGCGCGTCGCCTGCGCGGTAGTCGGCGACAGGATCGGTTCGGGTGCGGCCGGCTGGGGCGCGGGCTGCGGTGCGGGTTCCGGTTCGACGTCGCGCAGGTCGACGCGCGGCGTTTCGCGCTGGATCGGCAGCGGCGCGCGGCGCGCCTCGGGCTGAACCGGCTCGCTCGGCGCGGGCTGGTTCAGTTCGAGAATTTCGTCGTCATCGACTGGAGCTGGAGCCGGCGCGGCAGCACGGGCCGGACGGCGCGGACGATTCGCGGTCGCCGCATCGCCCTCTTCGGCGATGATGCGTTTGATGGAGGAAAGAATATCCTCCATCGACGGCTCGTTGCTCACGTCCCCCATCATTATTCCTTAACCAGGAATCGCAGTCGCCGCCACCTGTTAGATTTACGGTAGGAATGTCAACCGTTCAGCAAGCGTTGTTCAACGCGGCTGGGGATCGACCGGACCGGAAACATTGGGATTCTGCGCCGGCGTGTTGACCGTGCGGGTCGCCTCTGCCTGCGGCGTCGGGTTGTCGCGCCAGTCGGACAGGCTGCCGCGGACGCGATCGTAATTCGCGACCGGATCGTAGAGCGGCCCGCCGTCGAGCCCCAAATCTTCCGCCTCGGCGCGGCCCATCGCCGCGAGTACCGCGAAGCCCGCGACATAGGCGTCGCGCTCCGCCGTCACCAGCTGGACCTGGCTGTTGAGCAATTCCTGCTCGGCATTGAGGATGTCGAGAATGGTGCGCGTGCCGACGCTGTTTTCGGCGCGGACGCCCTCAAGGCTCAGCTGGTTCGCCTGCACCGCAACGCGGCTGCTTTCGATCACGCGCAGCGCCGACTGATAGACGGCATAGGCCGAGCGCGCCTGAGCGATCACGCCACGCTCGGTCGCGGTGACCTGCTCGATCGACGCCGATTCGCGCGCTTGGGCCTGACGCACCTGCGCTGCCGGGCGCCCGCCCTGGAACAGCGGAAGGCTGAGGCTGACGCCGGCCGAGGTGGCGAAGCCGTCATTCTGTACGCCGGCGAGCTGGCCCGGTCCGGGAACCGATCCGAAGCGGTTGTAATAATCGCCACCGACACCGACGCTGACGGTCGGCAGGCGGCCGGCGCGGGCGACGCGGACGTCATAGCTGCTCGCCTCACGTGCCTTGCGTGCGCCTTCCAGCGCCGGGTTGTCGGTCAGCGCGGTCGCGACCGCCTGATCGGGATTGGCGGGCAGGCCGGGAAGCGGCGGCGGTGGGGCGAGCACGCCCGGCGCGGTACCGACCACACGGATATAGTTTTCGCGGCTGGAGATCAGCCGTGCCTCGGCGCCCTGCAACTGGCTCTGTGCCAGCGCCAGACGTGCTTCGGACTGGGCCACGTCGGTGCGGGTCAGGTCGCCGACCTCGAACCGGTCGCGCGTTGCCTGGAGGTTCACGTCGAGCGCGCGGACATTCTGCTGGTTCAGCCGCACCGTGGCTTCGTCGCGGATCACGTCCATGTACGCGGCGACGACATCGGTGAAGAGCGCGGCTTCGACACTGCGCAGGCCGGCACGCCCGGCCTCGACGCGGGTTTCCGCCGCGCGGACCGAGTTGCGCACCGCGCCACCCGAAAAGATCGGAACGCTGAGGTCGACGCCGAGGCTGCCCTGACGCGGCACCGAGGTCGGCGACGAATCGGTGTTCGACAGGCTCTCGCTATAGGCGCCGGTCGACGACACGCCCGGGAGCCCACGCGAACGCGCGATCGGCACATTCTCGTCGGTCGCGCGCAGGTTGGCGCGTTCGGCGGTGATGTCGGGGTTGGTGCGATAGGCCTTGACCAGCGCCTCGCGCAGCGTCTCCGTCGGCTGGGCGGCAGGCGCCTGCGCCGCGGGCGGCACGGTCTGCGCCAGCGCGGGAAGCGTCAGACCGGCAGCACTCACACCGGCAAGGATCAGGCTCAATCGCATCACGTTCTCTTTCTCAGAACTGGAACCCGCGCGGCTTTGCAAAGCCGGGCAGGACCGCACACTCACTATCGACAATATGGGCAAGACCGACGCCGGACGCCGTCCGCACGCCCGACGCAATGCGGGTCACCCCGCGGTCGAGCAGGCCGGTGACGACCCGGCCGCCGTCGCGCAGCTGCTGCGCCAGCGCGTCGGGGATCTGCTCGACGGCGCCGTCGATCAGCAACAGATCATAGGGCGCACCGTCCGCCGCGCCGGCCGTCAGCGGCCCTTGGACCAGCGTGATGCCGTCACCCAGCGCAGTCCGTGCCAGCGCGAGCAGGTCCGCATCTTCCTCGACCGCTGTCACATCGGCCCCGACCCGAGCGGCGATCGCGGCGGCATAGCCACCGGCAGCACCGATCACGAGCACCTTCTCCCCCGCCTCGATCCGCGCTTCGGTCAGCAGCAGGCCGGTGGCGAGCGGCGGATTCTGCGCGCGGCCATTGCCCAGCGGCAGCGAACGGTCGCGATAGGCGAAGGCGCGCTGCGATTCGGGCAGGAAATCCTCGCGCGCGACCTGGGCCATCGCGGCGACCACGCGCGCGTCGTTGACGCCGCTGGTGCGCAGCTGGCTCGCCACCATCGCGGCGCGGGCGGCCTCATGGCCCATGGGTTCGGTGGTCGTGGTCATCATCACTCCAGCCCTGTTCGCACAACTGTTATAGTCATGCAATACACTAGTTCGCTCGCGCGCTTGTATCGCGTGGCGCCGCCCGCGCCAAGCAAGCTTGCCCGCAAAATTCGCAACAGCGGTTGACATGACGCCCGCCCCCGCGCACATCGCGCCCTCGCTGTCGAGGCCCGATGGCGGAGTGGTTACGCAGAGGACTGCAAATCCTTGCACGCCGGTTCGATTCCGGCTCGGGCCTCCAGCCTTTCTTCAGGCGATTTCCTTGAGCGGCACGCTGGCATCGGCGAGCGCTGCAGGATCGGGCGACAGACGCTCGACCACCAGCTTGCGGCCCTGAACATAATCCTTCGTCGCGTTGACGCAGTCGAGCGCGATGACGCGACCGTCCTTGAGATACACGACCGAAAAGCTGCGGTTCGCCGGATCGCCGCGCAGGATCGCCTGATCATGGCCGGTCGACAGGCCGACGGTCTGGAGCTTGAGGTCGTACTGGTTCGACCAGAACCACGGCACCGCGTCATAGGCCAGTTCCTGCCCCATGATCGTCTTGGCCACCAGGCTCCCCTGATCATTGGCGTTCTGCACCGATTCGAGCCGGATCGGCATGTCATCGGCGAAGCGGTTGGCGTGGAGCGCGCAGTCGCCGATCGCGAAGATGTCGGGCAGCGAGGTGCGGCACTGATGATCCACCGCGACGCCATTGCCACCCTGCGCGCCCGCCGCGATCAGGGGTTCGACGGCGGGAATGATGCCGATGCCGACGATCACCATCTGCGCGGGGATCACCTCACCGTCCTGCATGCGCACGCCGCTCACCCGGGCCTCGCCCTCGATGCATTCGACCGCCGCGCCCAACCGGACATCGACGCCATGCGCGCGATGCTCGGCCTCGTAGAAGCGCGACAGCGGTTCTCCGGCGACCCGCGCCAATACCCGGTCGAGCGCTTCGAGCAGCACGACCTTCTTGCCGAACTTGGCGAGCACCGCCGCCGCCTCCAGCCCGATATAGCCGCCGCCGATCACCACCGCCTGTTCGACCCCGTCAAGCTCGGCGAGCATCCGGTCCGCGTCGGCGCGGGTGCGGACGGTGTGGACGCCGATCAGGTCGTTGCCCGCGCAGCCGATCCGGCGCGGGCTGCCGCCGGCGGCCCAGATCAGCTGGCCATAGCCGATCGTCGCGCCATCCGCAGTGGTCAGGCTGTGCGCGACCGGATCCACCGCGATCACGCGGCGGTTGAGCAGCATCTCGACATTGCGTTCGACCCAGAAGGCGGCGGGGCGGATCAGGATGCGTTCGAACGCCTTCTCCCCCGAAAAATACTCCTTGGACAGCGGCGGGCGCTCATAGGGCAGTTCGGGTTCGTCGCCGATCACCGCAATCGTCCCCTCGAACTTGGCCTGACGCAGCGCGATTGCCGCCTGTGCCCCGCCATGCCCCGCCCCGACGATCACGATATCGAACTGCATGTTTCGCTCCCGCATTTTGCGCAGCGGCTAGCAGCCGTCGCCGCGATGGCCAACACAAAGCAGCTGGGGGACCGCGAAGCCGCGCTTGCGCTGCGCCGTCACGCCGGGCCATGAGCGGTGACCAACACGCAAGCCGGAAGACCGATGGAGCGCAGGAACGACATTGACGGGCTGCGCGCCGTGGCCGTGCTGGGCGTGGTGCTGCACCATGCCGGGCTCGCCGCGCTGCCCGGCGGGTTCGTCGGCGTCGACGTGTTTTTCGTGATCAGCGGCTTTTTGATCTCGCGCATCATCACCGATGGCGTTGCCGACGGCAGCTTTTCGCTCGCGCATTTCTATGAACGCCGCGCGCGCCGCATCCTGCCCGCATTGATCCCCGTGGTCGCGCTGTCGCTGATCGCCGGCTATTGGCTGCTGCTGCCCGACGATTACGAGAATCTGGGGCAAAGCGCGGTCGCGACGCTGTTGTTCGCCAACAACGTCCTGCTGACCCTCACCAGCGGCTATTGGGACCTCGCCGCGACGTTCAAGCCACTGCTCCACACATGGAGCCTGGGCGTGGAGGAGCAGTTCTACATCGCCTATCCGCTGCTGGCGCTATTGCTGCTAAGGCGATGGCCCCGGCTGTTCGCGCCGGTGCTGGCGGTCGGAATCGCGATCAGCCTGCTGCTCAGCATCGCCCTGTCCGCGCGCCAGCCGGACGCATCCTTCTACCTCATTCACGCCCGCGCCTGGGAATTGCTGCTCGGCGCGCTGACGGCGTGGCGCCTGCCCGGCACGCCGCAGCCCGAGCGGATCGCGCGCGCGCTCGCGCTCACCGGGCTGGCGATGATCGTCGGCGCGATGCTGCTCATCGACGAGACCGCGCCCTATCCTGGCTGGCGCGCGCTGCTGCCCTGCGTCGGGACGGCGCTGATCCTGCGCTACGGCACCGCGGGCGGGCTGCCGCAGAGGGTACTCGGCTGGGGGCCGCTCGTGCTGGTCGGCCTGGCCAGCTACAGCATCTATCTGTGGCATCAGCCGCTGTTCGCGTTCGCGCGGGCACTGAGCGTCACCCCGCCGGGCGCGGGCGTGATGGCGGCGCTGACCCTCGTCACGTTGGTCATCGGCTACGCGAGCTGGCGCTGGATCGAACAGCCGTTTCGTGATGCGCGGCGATGGCCGTTGCGTCCGTTCCTGGCGCTCGGCCTAGCCGTCACCGCACTCACCGGCGCTGCAGGCCTTGCGGTGTCGATCACGTCCGGGGTGCCGCAGCGGGTGCCGGGAATGGGCCTGAGCGCGGGCGACTATGCCGCGTACAACAACGCCGCCTTCCGCTTTCAGAAGGACCGGTTCGACGATCCCGCGCGGCCCAATTTGCTCGTGATCGGCAACAGCATGGCGCGCGACATGGTCAACATGCTGGTCGAGAGCCGGCGCTTCGACGGGTTCGAGATCGTCTATCGCACCGATGCCAATCTCTGCGAGCTGTCCCGCGCTCCCGCCACCACGCGCGAGTTGATCGCGGATGCGCAGGCGGTGATCTTCGTCGCATCAATGTCCGCGCCGCTGCGCTGCAAGACCACCGCCGCCGCGCGGGACGCGATCCTCGCGGGCAAGGCATGGCTGCTGATCGGTCCCAAGCATTTCGGCTATAATCTCAACGCCTGGATGCACGTGCCCGCGTCGCAGCGACCCGCCGTGCGCGCCGTGCTGCTGCCAAAGACCGTGTCAGACAACGCCATCTATGCCGCGCAGGTCGCGCCCAGCCATTATGTCGACCTGCTCGGCATCATGCAGCGCCGCCATGGCGGGTTGCCCGTGTTCGACGCACGGGGCCGCATCCTCTCCGCCGATCGTGCCCACCTGACCCGGGCGGGGGCGCAGTTCTTCGCCGGGAGCGTGCTGGACGATCCGGCGTGGCGCCCCCTTCTGGCAATCGCGCCGCGTTAGGCCATCGCCATCAGGCTGGCATTGCCGCCCGCCGCGGTGGTGTTGATCGAAGTCGAAACCTCCTCCACCAGCCAGTCGAGCCGTGGAGCCCCCGCCTGTGCCAGCACGATCGGGCCGGGCAGGTCGGCGATGTCGGCCAGCGCGGCGCGCCGCGCGGTTGCGTCGCCTTCGATCAGCGCGCCGCTATAGGGTCCGGCCGCGCGCCAGTCCGCCACCCAGTCGATCCGCTGCATGACGCGCTCGGGTGCGCCGTTCAGCTCCGCGCGCAGAGCCGCATTGCCGATCACCGCGCGGTTGCCGGTCGCCAGCACGGCGCAGAGCTGGGCGATCAGCCCCGCGCGCGTCTGCGGCAGCAGCAGCACGCGACCGCGCGGGTGGATGCTGTACACATTGGTCTCCCCCACCGGGCCGGGCAGTTCGAGCTGTGCGCCCAGCAGCGACGCCTCACCCGCTTCCCGCGCACAATCGCCCCCTTCGCCCAGCCACAGCGCGAAATCGCGCAGCGCCGGATCGGATGCGGACGAGGCGAGGTCTGCCGGCACGGTCGGCGCCTTGACCAGCCGCCCGAGATAGAGCGGCCCGCCCGCCTTCGGCCCGGTGCCCGACAGGCCGCGCCCGCCGAACGGCTGCACGCCCACGACCGCGCCGATGATGTTGCGGTTGATGTAGAGGTTGCCCGCCTCGACCCGCTGGGTGACATGCTCGACCGTCTCGTCCAGCCGCGTGTGCAGGCCAAAGGTGAGTCCATAGCCGGTGGCGTTGATCGCATCGATCACCCGGTCGAGGTCGCGGCGCTGGTAGCGCATCACGTGAAGCACCGGGCCGAACACCTCGCGCTGCAGATCGGACAGCGCGTCGATCTCGATGATCGTGGGGGGTACGAACGTCCCCTGCCCCGTTTCCCCCGCCAGCTCGATCTGTTCGACGCGCCGGCCCAACCGGCGCATCTTCTCGATATGGCTGTTGATGTTGAGCTGTGCCTCGGCGCTGATCACCGGGCCGATATCGGTCGAGAGCCGATCGGTGCGACCGATCGACAGCTCGTGCAGCGCGCCGCGCAGCATCGTCAGGATGCGGTCGGCGACGTCCTCCTGCAGGCACAGCACGCGCAGCGCCGAGCAGCGCTGTCCAGCACTGTCGAAGGCCGAAGCGATGACGTCGGCTACGACCTGTTCGGCCAGCGCCGAGCTGTCGACGATCATCGCATTCTGCCCGCCGGTTTCGGCGATGAACGGGATCGGCGTGCCGTCGCTGGCAAGGCGGGTGGCAAGCTGGCGCTGGATGATCCGCGCAACCTCGGTCGAACCGGTGAACATCACCCCCTGCGTGCCCGCCGCACCGACCAGCGCCGCGCCGATCTGGCCATCGCCGGGCACCAGCTGAACGGCATCGGCCGGAACGCCTGCCGCATGCAGGATCGCGATGCCCTGCGCGGCGATCAGCGGGGTTTCCTCCGCCGGCTTGGCAAGGACGGGGTTGCCCGTCACCAGCGCCGCCGCAACTTGTCCGATGAAGATCGCCAGCGGGAAATTCCACGGGCTGATACACGTCACCGGGCCGAGCGGGGCATGGGCAGCGCCCAAGGTCGCGCGCGCCTGCTGCGCATAGTAGCGCAGGAAATCGACCGCTTCGCGCACTTCGGCGATCGCGTTGGGAGCGGACTTGCCCGCCTCCCGCATGATCAGCCCCATCAGCAGCTGCATGCGTGATTCCATGAGGTCCGCGGCGCGGTCGAGACAGGCCGCGCGGTCGGCGACCGGCACGGCGGCCCAGTTCGCCGCGACCGCCTGCGCGGTTTCAACCGCATGCAGCGCCGCGGCCTCGCTCATCTCGACCACGGTTCCGACGATGTCGAGCGCGTCGGCCGGGTTCGCCACAGGGCGCGACTTGCCCTCCCCGCTCGCGGGCTGCGCCAGCCAGCCGATCGCCGCACTCTCCCGTAATGCATCGCCGAGCGCCGCCAGTACGGTCTCGTCCGACAGGTCGATCCCCGCCGAATTCACCCGCGCGCCATATAGCTCGCGGGGCAGCGCGATGATCGGGTGCTTCGATCCCGGCGCATCCATCGCGGTCACCACCTCGACCGGATCGGTCACCAGCTCGGCGATCGACACTTCGGGATTGGCAATGCGGTTGACGAAGCTCGAGTTCGCGCCGTTTTCGAGCAGGCGGCGGACGAGATAGGCAAGCAGCGTCTCATGCGTCCCGACCGGCGCATAGATGCGGCACGGGCGGTCGAGGTTATCGCTCCCGACAACCTCGTCATAGAGCGGCTCGCCCATGCCGTGCAGGCACTGGAACTCATAATCACCGATTGCGAAATCCGGCCCGGCAAGCTGGTAGATCGTCGCCAGCGTCTGCGCATTGTGCGTCGCGAATTGCGGGAAGACATGGGCCTTGGCCGCGAGCAATTTCCGCGCGCAGGCGATGTACGCGACGTCGGTATGGACCTTGCGGGTATAGACCGGGAAGTCGGGCAGGCCGTCGACCTGCGCGCGCTTGATCTCCGCGTCCCAATAGGCGCCCTTGACCAGCCGCACCATGATCCGCCGTTCGGCGCGCTGGGCGAGGTCGATGATCCAGTCGATCACGAACGGGCAGCGCTTGCCATAGGCCTGGACCACAAAGCCCAGGCCGTCCCATCCGGCCAGATCGGGGTCGAGCGCGAGGCTTTCGAGCAGGTCGAGCGAGAGTTCGAGCCGGTCGGCCTCCTCCGCATCGATGTTGAAGCCGATGTCGTAGGATTTGGCGAGCACCGCCAACGCCTTCACGCGCGGCAGCAGCTCGGCCATCACCCGCCCCGCCTGCGCGCGGGCATAGCGCGGGTGGAGCGCCGACAGCTTGATCGAAATCCCGGGGCCACCGACCACGCCACGCCCAGCCGACGCGGTGCCGATCGCGCTCACGGCATTCTCGTAGTCGCGATAATAGCGGTCGGCGTCTGCCATCGTCGTCGCCGCTTCGCCCAGCATGTCATAGCTGTACTGAAAGCCGCGCGCCTCCAGCGGGCGCGCGCGCTTGAGCGCCTCCGCGATCGTCTCGCCGGTGACGAACTGCTCGCCCATCATCCGCATCGCCATGTCGACGCCGCGCCGGATCACCGGCTCGCCCGCGCGCGCGATCAGCCGGGTCAGTGCGGCCGCCAACCCGGCATCGTTGACGCTGCCGGTCAGCTTGCCGGTGACCACCAGACCCCAGGTCGCGGCATTGACGAACAGCGAGCGGCCGTCGCCGATATGGCTCTTCCAGTCGCCGTCCGAAATCTTGTCGCGGATCAGTGCGTCGCGGGTCGCGGCGTCGGGGATGCGCAGCAGCGCTTCGGCGAGGCACATCAGCGCCACGCCCTCCTGGCTCGACAGCGCATATTCCTGCACCAGCCCCTCGACCCCGGTGCCCTTGTGCTTGGCGCGCAGCGCGGTGATCAACCCGGTCGCGGTCGCCTTCGCCGCCGCGCGCACATCGGCCGGCAGCGTCGCCGCTTCGATCAGCGGGGCGAGGCATTCGGGTTCGGGGCGGCGATAGGCGGCGGTGATCGCGGCGCGCAGCGGGGTGGCGGGGCGAACGGGCGGGGCGAAATCGGCGAAGGGCTTGGTCATTGCGTCACCATACCAGATGCAGGCGCGGCAGATGGACTTTTGGAGCGCGTTCAACGTATCACTTTGCCTTCAAACCGACGTCGGGACAGTTCAAATGCGCCAGAATATGCTCGATCACAGCGATCTCGACCCGTTCGACCGGAAGATCGTGGAAATCCTGCGGGTCGATGGCCGCATTTCGATCACCGATCTCGCCACGCGCGTTGGCCTGTCCAAGACGCCGTGCCAGGTGCGCGTGAAGCGCCTGATCGCAAGCGGCGTGATCCGTGGCTTCCGCGCGATCGTCGATCCCGCCCGCCTCGGCCTCGATCACATCGCCTTTACCGAGGTCAAACTGTCCGACACGCGCGAGGATGCGCTGGAAGCGTTCCGCCAGGCCGTGCTGCGCATCCCGGAGGTCGAGGAATGCCACATGATCGCCAGCAGCTTCGACTATCTGCTCAAGGTGCGTACGGCCGATATCCGGCGCTATCGCGAAGTGCTGGGCGAACGCATCTCCAGCCTGCCGCACGTGGCGAGCACGTCGACCTTCGTCGCGATGGAGACGATCAAGGATGCCGGCGGATGACGAATGGTAGCGGAGGAGGGACTTGAACCCCCGACCCCAGGATTATGATTCCCGTGCTCTAACCAACTGAGCTACTCCGCCCTACCAAGGCGGCTCGCATCCCATTGGGTGCGAGCGAGAGCGGCGCACATAGGCAGGGTTTTCGAGCCGGTCAAGCGAACATGTGTCGGGAAATCTGCTCCCATGGCCCGCCGCGATAATACCAGGCGGCGAGCCCCGCGATCTCCACGTCGCGCGGGCGGAATTCCTTGCCCAGCGCGCCCAGCAACAGCTTTGCCAACGACGGAGCGACCTTGTTCTGGATGGTGACGTGCGGGCGCCAGCCGCCGGCGTCCTGTGGGGTCAGCAGCCCGGCAAAGGCTTCGCTCAGGTCACGGCGGATCGCGGCCAGCCCGGGCGATTCGATCCGCACCGCCACCCCCCGGCCCAGCGACATCAGCCCGGCCGCGCGCGCAACCGGCGCCCGCACCCCGCGCGTGGCGGCGGTGAGGCGATGCTTCAGCTCGTCCAATGCCGATGGCGGCAAATGATGGAACAGGGTCAGATGCGCGGGCAGCACGTTGCGCTCGGGCGGGAAATGCTCCCGCCGCAGCGCATCGAACAGGGCCTGATCCTGCCGCCCGAACAGCGCTGAGACGATGATCGGGGCGGGAGTCGCCTTCAGGCCACCCTCGCTCAAATCTCCACCTGGCTCCCCAGCTCGACCACACGGTTGGTGGGAAGACGGAAGAACTCCATCGCGCTTTCGGCGTTGCGCAGCATCCAGGCGAACAGCTTTTCCCGCCACAGCTTCATGCCCGGATGCTCCGACGGCAACAGCGTCTGACGCGACAGGAAGAAGCTGGTGTCCATCATGTTGAACGCACCACCACAGGTACTGCATGCCTGCAGCGCAGCTGGAACGTCGGCTTCCTGCATGAAGCCGTAGAGGATCTTCATGCGGTGGAACCCCTGCCCCAGATCGTCCAGCGTGACGCGGTCCTTTTCATCGACATAGGGCTGGTCGGCGATCTTGACCGTCAGCAGCACCACGCGCTCGTGCAGCACCTTGTTGTGCTTGAGGTTGTGGAGCAGCGCGTGCGGCACGCCTTCAGGGGTCGAGGTCATGAACACCGCCGTACCCTTGACCCGCGTCGCCGAGGTCGCCGCCGACTGGATGAACACCTTGATCGGCATCGCCGCCTCGCGCATCCGCTCGACCATCAGGCGACGGCCCTTCGACCAGGTGGTCAGCAGCGTGAAGATGACCACGCCCGCCAGCAGCGGGAACCAGCCGCCATAGGGCACCTTGGTCAGGTTCGCGCTGAAATAGGCGAGGTCGACGATGAAGAACAGCGTGAGCAGCGGCACCGCATAGCGCTTCTTCCACTTCCACAGCGAGAACAGCACCACTGCGATCAGGAAATTGTCGATCAGCATCGCGCCGGTCACCGCGATGCCATAGGCAGCGGTGAGGTTGGACGAGGATTTGAATGTGAGCACGAGCAGGATGATTGCGATCATCAGCGCCCAGTTGATCAGCGGGATATAGATCTGACCAGCCGTCGCGGCGCTGGTGTGGCTGATCCGCAGACGCGGGATGAAGCCAAGCTGGATGCCCTGCTGAGTGACCGAGAAGGCGCCGGTAATCACTGCCTGCGACGCGATGATCGCCGCCATCGTCGCGATGGCGACCAGCGGCAGGCGCAGATATTCGGGCGCCAGCATGTAGAACGGACTCTGCAGCGCGCTGGCGTCGCGCATCAGCAGCGCGCCCTGCCCCATATAGTTCAGCATCAGCGCCGGCAGCACGAACCACAACCACGACACGCGGATCGGCTTTCGCCCGAAATGCCCCATATCGGCGTACAGCGCCTCGGCACCGGTCACGGCCAGCACGACCGACCCGAGCGCGAGGAAAGCGGCAAGACCGTCGATGGCGAAGAAATGCACGGCATAGCTGGGCAACAGCGCCCACAGCACTTCGGGCGTCTTGATCACGCTCAGCGTGCCAAGCACCGCGATCGTCGCGAAATAGCCGAGCATGATCGGCCCGAACATGGCACCGACGCGCGCCGTCCCGGTGCGCTGGATCGAGAACAGCGCCACCAGAATCCCCACCGCGATCGGCAGGATCCAACCCGAAAAGGCCGGCGCGGCAACCGCGATGCCTTCAACCGCCGACAATACCGACACCGCCGGGGTGATCATCGAATCGCCATAGAACAGCGCCGTCGCGAACACGCCCAGCATCACGATGCCAGCGGTCCATTTTTTCTGCCCGCTCGACCGGTTGATCAGCGCGAGCAGCGCCAGGCTCCCGCCCTCGCCCTTGTTGTCGGCGCGCATGATGACGGTCACGTATTTCAACGTCACCACGGCCATCATCGACCAGAACATCAGGCTGATCACGCCCATGATGTGTTCCTGGTCCAGCGCGAGGGGATGATGCCCCGCAAAGGTTTCCTTGAACGCATAAAGCGGGCTGGTGCCGATATCGCCGAACACGATCCCGATGGCGCCAACCGCCAGCTTCCACAGCGCTGCCTCGCGGCCATGTCCGTGGTTCTGATCTGTCGGGGTCGAGTCGGTAGCCGGCTCGGGGCTTCCGTTGGGCTCGCTCACGGGAGGAACTTACGTGCCGTGGCGAGAAAGCGAGGGGTCATGCGACCAATGCCTGTCCGTTGAAACAGTGCGGGCGGTTAGCATGTGCAGCATGGCGCTGCAACGGGGCGTTCCGGCGCGCGATGCGCGTCGCCCCCGAACCCGCACTCGGACAGGCGCAGTCACGGTCCCGCAACACCGATCATGGCAGGCGGTTCGCCTCCTCGGCCGCGCGTCGGCTGGCCATCACGGCGTCATATTCCGCGTGTTCCCGCCGTCGACGGCGGCGATAGACGGCTTGATGCGTGTATCTGCGGCTGATCAAATATCCGGTCACGCCGGCTATGGCGACGCCAAGTAAAATCAGTTCTGGCATACGGACCTCCCATTAAACTGGGAGCAAAATCACTCGCAGCGGATCGGTAACGGTTCCAATCTGCATGTAACCCCTGAACGGCGAATATGATACCGCCCTGAATCGACACAGACAATTTTCTAGCTCGATCCCGCAAATAGCGCGTCCGCCTCGCTCCGCGTCGGGACAGACCTAAGGACAAAACTCGAACTGATCTTCACCACGCCCGGAAGTCGTCCCATTTTCTCGCGGTGCAGCCGTTCATAATCGTCAAGGTCGCGGCACAGGATCTTGAGGCGATAGTCATAGCCGCCCGACACCAGCGCGCATTCGACGATGCCATCGATCTGGCCGACCGCGGCTTCGAATCGCGCAAGGTCTTCGTCGATCTCGGTTCCCAGTGTGATGTCGACAAAGGCCGTGACACTGTACCCCAGCCGCCGCAGCCCGAGCCGCGCGGCATAGCCCTGGATATGCCCCGACGCCTCGAGCGCCTGAATGCGCCGCGTGCAGGCCGATGGGGACAGTCCCACCTCAGCCGCGACCTGATTCACCGGCGTCCGCGCATTCTTTGCAAGCAGTTTCAGGATTGCTCCGTCGATTCGATCCATGTTGCACGAATTTCCAGTACTAGGTCTTAGTACAGCATAACCGTGCAGCATCGCCTTGACCAGCGCATGACTTTGCAGGGATTTGCAGTGGTATCCTGCGCTACGATCGCCCCGAAACCAAAACCAGTTCGGAGAGTGTCCATGCGCGTCGGTGTCCCCAAGGAAATCAAGAACCACGAATATCGTGTGGGCCTCACCCCGCCGCTCGTCGCCGAACTGACCGCCGCCGGGCATGAGGTGGTGGTGCAGACCAATGCCGGCATGGGCATCGATTTCAGCGACCAGGATTATATGGCCGCCGGCGCGCGCATCGTCGGCACGCCCGCCGAAGTGTTCGCGCAGAGCGACATGATCGTGAAGGTGAAGGAACCGCAGCCGAGCGAGATCGCGCTGCTGGAGCCGCGCCACACGCTGTTCACCTATCTCCACCTCGCGGCCGACAAGCCGCAGGCCGAGGGGCTGATGAAGTCGGGCGCGACCTGCATCGCCTATGAAACCGTGACCGCGAACGACCGCTCGCTCCCGCTGCTCAAGCCGATGAGCGAAGTCGCGGGCCGCATGTCGGTGCAGGTCGGCGCGCATTACCTTGAAAAGGAACAGGGCGGCCGCGGCGTGCTGCTGGGCGGTGTTCCCGGCGTGGCTCCGGCGCGGGTCGCGATCCTGGGCGGCGGCGTTTCGGGCATCAATGCGGCGCAGATGGCGACGGGCCTACGCGCCGATGTCACCATCTATGACATCAACAATGCCCGCCTCGCCGAACTCGACATGCATTTCGGCAGCACGATCAAGACCGCCTATGCCAGCAAGGCGGCGATCGCGGCGGCGGTGGCGAACGCGCATCTGGTGATCGGCGCGGTGCTGGTGCCCGGTGCTGCGGCGCCGAAGCTGGTGACGCGCGAGATGCTCAAGACGATGAAGCGCGGCAGCGTGCTGGTCGACATCGCGATCGATCAGGGCGGCTGTTTCGAGACCAGCCATGCCACGACGCATGAGAACCCGGTCTATGAAGTCGATGGCGTGATTCACTATTGCGTCGCGAACATGCCGGGCGCGGTGGCGCGGACCAGCACCTTCGCGCTCAACAACGCGACGCTGCCGTTCGTGATGAAGCTCGCCAATCTAGGCGCGGAAAAGGCGATGGCCGCCGATCCGCACCTCGCCAATGGCCTCAACGTCTATCAGGGGAAGATCGCGTTCAAGGCCGTGGCCGATGATCTCGACCTGCCGTTCCAGGCGTGGAGCGCCTGAGGACCGACCCGTTTGCTCGCCGTCCCCAATCCCCCCCCTCCACGGGGGCGGCGGGCATCCCTTCAAACCTCTGCGGTCACCCAGGTCTCGGCCGCATTGGGTGAGACGAAGATGTTCTGATATTCGACCAGCGTCCGGCGCAGCTGCATCTTGAGCAGGCTGGACTCGACGATCAGCGCGATGCGATCGCCGGTGCGATAAAGGCGGAGGTTGCCGGCGCGCATCTTGTCCGCCGCTTCCTGTGTGCGGATCGGGGCGTTGCGCAGGTCGGCGAGAACGCGGACGCGGCCATGGCAGGCGCGCATGTCGGCGATTATCGGTTCGAGCACCGCGAGGTAGCGGTCGACTTCGTCGCCCAGGCGCAGACCGGTGCAGCTGATACGGATCAGGGCCCGGCGATCGTCGCGGACGATCTCATATTGTCCCGAGATCGCCGCCACCACGCGCCCCTGCGCGCCGCTGGCCGGTACTGTTACCGTTACCATACGCCCTCTCCCCCACAGGTTGTATTGGGTCGGCACGATGCGCCTGGATGGTGAAGAAAAGGTGAAGCGGATGCAGCGCGCGCGGTTCGAGGGATTTCCTTGCCTTTAGAGCCATCCCCGTCTATGGCGCGCCCGTTCTGCGAGCGGTGCTTGCGGAGGGAAGCGCGGGGCGGTTGCCGCCCACGCGCCATTTTCGCTTTTGCAGAAAGAGCGTTAGCCCCTTCGCCTGCGGCCGTTCAACGAATGCCGCGACCGGCGTTCGGCCGCCGCGGCGTTTCGGCCTAAAAGACCGCTGGACCCAACCAGCCGGCCGGAAAAACGATAGTTAGGACTGAACCCTTTATGGCCTCTACGGCAAACCCCTCGCGCGACGATTTCGCCGCGCTTCTCGATCAGACGCTCGGCGGCGCAGAAAGCTTTGAAGGCCGCGTCGTCATCGGCACCGTCACCGGCATCGAAAACGACCTCGCCGTCATCGACGTGGGCCTCAAGAGCGAAGGCCGCGTGCCGCTGCGCGAATTCGCAGCGCCGGGCCAGAAGGCTGACCTGAAGGTCGGCGACGAAGTCCAGGTTTATGTCGACCGCGTCGAGAATGCGAACGGCGAAGCGATGCTCAGCCGCGACCGCGCCCGCCGCGAAGCCGCATGGGACACGCTGGAACTCGAATTCTCGCAGGGCAACCGCGTCGAGGGCGTGATCTTCGGCCGCGTCAAGGGCGGCTTCACCGTCGACCTGTCGGGCGCCGTGGCGTTCCTGCCGGGTTCGCAGGTCGATATCCGTCCGGTCCGCGACGTGCAGCCGCTGATGGACCTGCCGCAGCCGTTCCAGATCCTGAAGATGGACCGCAAGCGCGGGAACATCGTCGTGTCGCGCCGCGCCGTCCTCGAAGAGAACCGCGCCGAGCAGCGTTCGGGCCTGATCCAGAGCCTGGCCGAAGGTCAGGTGATCGACGGCGTCGTCAAGAACATCACCGATTACGGTGCGTTCGTCGACCTGGGCGGCATCGACGGCCTGCTGCACGTCACCGACCTCAGCTACAAGCGCGTCAACCACCCGTCGGAAGTCCTGAACATCGGCGACACCGTCAAGGTTCAGATCATCCGCATCAACCGCGACACCCAGCGCATCTCGCTCGGCATGAAGCAGCTTGAGAGCGATCCGTGGGATGGCGCAGGCAGCAAGTATCCGGTAGGTGCGAAGCTGTCGGGCCGCGTCACCAACATCACCGAATATGGCGCCTTCGTCGAGCTGGAAGCCGGCATCGAGGGTCTGGTCCACGTTTCGGAAATGAGCTGGACCAAGAAGAACGTCCATCCGGGCAAGATCGTGTCGACCTCGCAGGAAGTCGATGTCGTCGTGCTCGAGGTCGATCAGGAAAAGCGCCGCATCTCGCTCGGCCTCAAGCAGGCTCAGCAGAATCCGTGGGAAGCCTTCGCGGCTGCCCATCCGGTCGGCACCGAGGTCGAGGGCGAAGTCAAGAACGCCACCGAATTCGGCCTGTTCATCGGCCTGGACAACGACGTCGACGGCATGGTCCACATGTCGGACATCGCCTGGGGCATCTCGGGCGAGGACGCGCTGGCGCTGCATCGCAAGGGCGAGATGGTCAAGGCCGTCGTCCTGGCGATCGAGCCGGACAAGGAGCGCATCAGCCTTGGCATGAAGCAGCTTGAGCGCGGCGGCGTGCCGAGCCCGGCAGCTGGTGCCGGCGCCCGCGTCAACAAGAACGAGATCGTCACGGTCACCGTTCTTGAAGTCCGCGACGCAGGCCTCGAAGTGCAGGTTGGCGACGATGGCGTCACCGGCTTCATCAAGCGCACCGACCTTGGCCGCGACCGCGACGAGCAGCGTCCGGAGCGTTTCCAGGTCGGTCAGAAGTTCGACGCGATGGTCACCGGCCTCGACCGTTCGAAGAAGCCGACCTTCTCGGTCAAGGCGATGCAGATCGCCGAAGAGAAGCAGGCAGTTGCGCAGTATGGCTCGTCCGATTCGGGCGCGTCGCTGGGCGACATTCTCGGCGAAGCCCTCAAGGCACGCGAAGAGAAGAAGTGATTGGTCGGCGGGCGGGCGCATTCGCGCTCGCCCGCCCCCAACCTTTTCAACGGCTTCGCTCAATTATTTCAAAAATCGGCGGCTTTGAGCAAGATTCCGTTGCCGCTCCGCCTAAGTCTGCGTAAACCCATGTTATTGTAGCCACCTGGCACTACGCCACGCTCTACTGGGGACGCACATGATCCGCTCTGAACTCGTACAGACGCTGGCGGCGGACAATCCCGACCTTTCGGTGCGCGAGATCGAACGCATCGTCGACATCTTCTTCGAAGAAATTACTGCGCGCCTGGTCGCGGACGGCCGCGTCGAACTGCGTGGTTTCGGAGCATTCTCCACCCGCGCACGCGACGCCCGCACCGGTCGCAACCCGCGCACCGGCGAAACGGTGGACGTCGACGCCAAGCGCGTGCCCTATTTCAAGCCGGGCAAGGAAATGCGGCAGCGCCTCAACGTCTAAAGGTCGCGGCGCGCGCCAATTCGCTTGGCACTGCAAAGCCACACAGATACAGCCACCTGCATATGCGGGCGTGGCGGAATGGTAGACGCACCGGACTTAAAATCCGTTGGGCCGCAAGGCCCGTGGGGGTTCAAGTCCCCCCGCCCGTACCAGGTTCATCGCGCCTTGCGAAACTCTCCCGCTGAAAGTCCGGCGCGCGCCATCTTGTCGTAGAAGGTCTTGCGCGGGATGCCGAGCAGTTCGATCGCGCGGGCGACATTGCCGTGGGTCGCTTCCAGCGCCTCGCGCAGCAGCATCGCCTCATAGGCGGCGACCCGGTCGGGCAGAGTCTGCTGGGCGGCAGCGGGAACTGCCCCGTCGAGCAGGTTGAGCACCGCGCTGAACGCAAAGTTGCGCAGCTCGCGCACATTGCCCGGCCAGTCATGGTCGAGCAGGTGCCGGCGGATCGCGTCGGTCATGCGAAACCCCGCCTGTCCCGTCTGCGCCACCGCCTCGGCGACGAAGGCGGCGAACAGCTGGGCAATGTCCGAGCGGCGCTCGCGCAGCGGCGGGATCGACAGGCGCACCACATTCAGCCGGAAATACAGGTCGCTGCGAAACGCACCCTGCTGCGCCAGCGCCAACAGGTCTCGCTTGGCCGACGCGATGACGCGCAGGTCGAGCGGGATCGGGCGTTCAGCACCGACCGGCAGCACCTCCCTCTCCTCCAGCACGCGCAGCAGACGCGGCTGAACCTCCAGCGGCATGCCGTCGATATCGTCGAGGAACAATGTCCCGCGGCTCGATGCCTCGATCCGCCCGGTCCGCTCGAACCGGCCATAGGGAACCGCATCGGCAGCGTGGCCGAACAGCTCAACCTCCGCCTGGGTGTCGGGGAGCGCGGCGCAGTTGACCGCGACGAAGGCGCGTGCGGCGCGCGACGAGCCCCGATGAAGCATGGCCGCGACCAATTCCTTGCCGGTTCCGGTCTCCCCCTCGATCAGCACATCGACATCGGCACGCGCGACCTGTGCGACGCTTTCGCGCAGCCGCACCATCGCAGGGCTGTCACCGATCAGCGGGCTGTCCGGCGGGCTGGCCGCTGCAGCGCGCAGGGCACGGTTGTCGAGCACCAGCCGCCGATGCGTCAGCGCACGCCGCACCGACGCGACGAGGTGGTCGGCGGCAAAGGGCTTGGGCAGGAAATCGAACGCGCCATCGCGCAGCGCGCCGACCGCCATAGGCACATCGGCATGGCCGGTGATCAGAATGACCGGCAGCTCGGCATCCATCGCACGCAGGCGAGCGAACAGCTGCAGCCCGTCCATGCCCGGCATGCGGATATCGCTGACCACCACGCCGTCGAACGCGGGGCCGATCGCGCCGAGTACGGCCGCGGCGTCGGCAAAGGCGCGCACCGGGAGTCCGGCCAGCTCCAGTGTCTGGACGTTCGCCTCACGCAACTGTGCGTCGTCATCGACGAAGAAGACGGTCTGCGCGCCCTCACCGATCATGCGCGCAGCAGCGTCAGTTCGAACTGCGCCCCCTCCCCGCTTCGGATCAGGGTCAGCTCACCGCCAAAGTCGCGGGCGATGTCGCGCGAGATGGCAAGGCCAAGCCCCAGCCCGGCTTCGCGCCCGGTGACGAAGGGCGTGAACAGCTGATCGCGCAATTCCGGCGGCACGCCCGGCCCGTTGTCGGTCACGGTGATGCGCGCCCGGTTACCCGCGACATCCACGGCGAGGATCACGCGGGGCGCGTCGACCGGACCCAGCGCATCCAGCGCATTCTGCACCAGATTGATCAGCACCTGTTCGAGCCGCACGCGATCGGCGATGACGCGCAGGGACAGGTCGCCGCGCCGCTCGAACGCGACGCCCGCCGCGCGCACGCGATCCCCGATCAGCAACATGACGGAATCGAGCGCCGACCCGATTTCGACCGCGCCGATTTCGGGGGTGCGTTTGCGCGCGAAGTTGCGCAGCTCGCCGGTGATCGCGCCGATCCGCTCGGTCAGCGCGCTGATCCGCCCGAGATTGTCGGTCGCCCGCGCCGTCTCGCCGCGGTCGAGCAGCTGGCGCGCATTATCGGCAAAGGTGCGGATCGCGGCCACCGGCTGGTTGATCTCATGCGCGACCCCGGCGGTGATCTGGCCCAGCGAACCCAGCCGGCTGGCCTGCGCCAGCTCCTCACGCGCGGCGCGATAGCGCTGGTCCGCCCGCGCGCGCTCGGCACTCTCCGCCTCCAGCTGCTTGTTGGTCTCGCGCAGCTCGGCGGTGCGCTCGGCCACCTGTGCCTCCAGCGCGGCACGCGCCGCCGCCTGGAGGTGCTGTCGTTCCCGCGCACGCCAAACCAGCACCAGCGCACCGACGATCAACGCGAGGGCGGCGAGCGTGACCAGTCGGGCATTGGCATTGGCGCTGGCCAGCGCCGGGCGCAGCGGCATCAGGACATGCAGCCGCGCTCCTGCAAGCGGCGCTGCAACACTCGCCACGCGGCCGGCGGCATCGGGATCCGCCTGGCGCACATCCGCGCCCGCGATGGTCAGCGGCAGCGGGGAAAGCGGCAACGCGCCATATTGCCGGGTGCTGCGGATCGCCTGACGGCTCGCCACCGACAAGGGGGCGATGGCACGAAAGCGCCAGTCGGGACGGCCGGTGACGATCACCACGCCGTGCCGGTCGGTGACGATCGTCGTCCCCTGCTGCGCCGCCCAGGCGGACTGGACGCGCTCGAACTCGATCTTCACCACGACGACGCCGAGCGGGCGCGCGGCAGTACCGATCCGCTGGGCGAGATACAGGCCCGGAACGCCGCTGATCGTGCCCAGCGCGAACAATTCGGCACTGCCATCGCGCATCGCATCGCGGAAATAGGGACGGAATCCGTAATTCTGCCCGACGAAGCTGGTCGGCAGGCGGTGGTTGCTGGCGGCGACCGTGCGGCCACGCGCATCGATGACATAGATCGCCGCGGCATCGGTGCGCTGGGCGAGCAGCTCCAGCCGGGCATTCACTCGCGCTGCGACCGTCGGCGCGGGTGCGTCCAGCAACGCCGGGACGTCGGGATATTGGGTGAGCACGAGCGGGAGCAGCCGGAACTTCTGCAACTCGCTGGTCAGCAGCCCGGCATTGGCGCGCGCCAGTTCCGCCGCCGCCGCATCGGTCGCCGCCACCGCCTGCCCCCGCGCCCAGCGC
>VYKS01000129.1_pt1 | contig 46775 bp, 45 predicted proteins | sample 5114511 | NCBI WGS metagenome assembly VYKS01 (sample SAMN12291795, study PRJNA351875) | freshwater metagenome | isolation source: freshwater lake | place: USA: Michigan, Gull Lake | collected 2011-07-05 | reverse complement strand
CAAATGGTCGCCAGCGGGGTCGCCAACGCGGTTGCCAGAGGGGTTGCGGGCGGCGGCGCCGGCGCTGCGGCCGCAGCCGGCGGCCGCCGCTCGCCCCCCGCAGGCGCGGGGCCTTCTGGCGACCTGGCGCCCCGATCGCCGCCGGGTGGCGGCGGGGTGAGCGCAGAGCGCGCGAGCCCTTCGGCCTCGCCAAGTCGTGACCCTGGCGAGCGGGCCGGGAAGGGCGCGGCCGAGGGCTCGGCCCCGGCCAGCCAAACCGATGATGCGTCCGCGCCGCCGGCCTGGGCCCGGGATCTGCAGCGCCGTCAGGCCCTGGCCCACGGCGGGGCCGTGGCCGTCCATGCCCTTGGCGCGGGCGACAGCCCGGGCGCAGGGCCAGCCCCCAACCTTTCGGAGGACAAGTCATGAGCCCGCTCAAGGGATCGGCCCGCTTTGGGGCGACACCAGAGCCGCAGACCGCCTATCAGCGGGCCGGCCAGGCCTGGGATGACCGGATCGGCGCCGCGCGCGTTCAGGCCTTTCATTGGCGTCTCGTGGCGCTCGGGCTCCTGGCCTTGAGCGCAGGGCTGACCGCAGGGCTGGTCACCCTGTCCTTGCGCGGCGGGGTCACGCCCTGGGTGGTCGAGGTCGACAAGCTGGGCGAGCCGCGCCTCGTCGCGCCCGCCGTCCAGGGCGCTCAGGCCAGCGATGCGGTGATCGCCTGGAGCCTGGCGCGGTTCATCAGCGATGTGCGCACCGTCTCCAGTGATCCGGTGTTGATGCGCCAGGCCTGGCTGCGGGCCTATGACTTCACAACGCCAGACGGGGCGGCGGCCTTGTCCGACTACGCCCGGCGCGCCGATCCGTTCAGTCAGGTGGGCAAGAGCCAGACCACCGTGGCGGTGAGCAGCGTGGTGCGCGCCTCGCCCCGGAGCTTTCGGGTGGCCTGGACCGAGCAGCGGTTCGAGGCCGGACAGCTGGTGGCCACCGAGCGCTGGACCGCGATCCTGACCGTCGATCTCAAGCCGCCGCAGACGGCCGAAGGCCTGCGCGCCAATCCGTTGGGCGTCCTTGTCACCGCCCTGTCCTGGTCCAAGGAGTTCAGCACATGAGCCGTCTTTTCTTGGGCGCAAGCGGGGTTTGGCTGGCGCTGGCCTCGAGCGCTCTGGCGCGGCCGCCAGGGGGCGACGCGCAGTTGGCGGCGCCGGCCGGCATGGCCCGCCTGGATTGGACAGAGCATGCGGTCTATCCGGTGATCGCCACGCCCGGACGCATCACCGACATCGCCTTGGAGCCTGGCGAAGTCCTGGTCGAAGCCGGCGCCATCGCGGCCGGCGACACCGCGCGCTGGGTGATCGGCGACACGACAAGCGGCGCAGGCAGCTCGCGGCGAGTGCATGTGCTGGTCAAGCCGACCGCGCCGGATCTGGCCACCAACCTTCTGATCAACACCGACCGGCGCACCTACCATCTGGAGCTTCGCGCTTCGGTCAGGACCTGGCAGGCCCAGGTCTCCTGGCGCTATCCAACCCCGCCTGCGCCCCCGGTTGTCGCCGCGCCGCCGGCGCCTGTTCGCGCGGCGGGCCCGATCAATCACCGCTATCGCATTGAGGGCGACCATCCGTCCTGGCGGCCGCTCGCGGCGCATGATGATGGCCAGCGCGTCTATCTGACCTTTGGGGCGGATGTTCAGTTTGGAGATCTGCCGCCGCTTTATCGCCTGGCATCCGATGGCAAGACCCGGGAGCTGATCAACTATCGCATCGAAGGGCGTCAGATCGTGGTTGATCGCCTGTTCGACCGCGTCGAGCTGCGGCTGGGCCTGAAGTCCAGGGTCCAGCAGGTGCGGGTTATTCGCTTGGCGAACTCGCCGGAGGCCCGGTGATGAGCGCCGAGCCGGCAAGGTCCGACACCGAAATCGCCAAGGCGCTTCGCCTGCAGGCGACGCCCATCCCCGTGGCGAAGATCTCGCGCCGCGCCCTGATGGCGGCGAGCGCCATCGTCCTGGTCGGGATTTTCGGCGCGGTCGGATGGTCGATGCGCGAGCGTGTGCGGCCAGCGCCTAAGCCTGCGGAGGTTGCAGTCGCCGCTACACCGTCGGAGCGCGTCACCGCGTTGCCCAAGGGCTATACCGGTTCGGCGGCGGTTCCGGTTCTTGGGCCGCCGCTGCCAGGCGATCTTGGTCGCCCCATCCTGGCCGCCCAGAGGGCGCACGGCGCGGACGGGGCAGGGGGCGGCGTGGATGGTGCGCCGGCGTCTGCGCCCGTTGCGGCCCGCCCGCCCGTCGAACCGGCCTTGGACACGCGGGCGGCTGTGCGGCGCGCAGCGGCGCCCGGCGATCTCTTTGTGGCCGGGGCGCCTGGGCGCGGAGTTGCGCGGGGCGCCTCGCCCCTGGCGGCGGGGATGTCGACGCCGCAGGATCCGCGAACAACGAGCCTTGAGCGGTTACAGGCGCCGGCCTCGCCCTATCTGCTGCAGGCCGGAACCGTGATCCCCGCAGCCCTGATCACGGGCCTGTCGTCTGACACCCCCGGCGTCGCCGTCGCCCAGGTCACGCAGGATGTCCATGACAGCCTAGGCGGCGGCTATCTGTTGATCCCGGCAGGCGCACGTCTGGTCGGGGCCTATGAGGCGGCGGTCAAGATCGGCCAAAGCCGGCTCTCAGTGGTCTGGACCCGGCTGATCCTGCCGTCGGGCCGATCGGTGGTCCTTGACAGCCTGCCGGGCGTTGATCGTCAGGGCATGACCGGCTTGCAAGATCAGGTGGATCGCCATGGCGACCAGATCCTGGCGGCGGGCGCCTTGAGCACGCTCCTGGCGATCGGCGCGCAGAGCGGATCGTCGAGCGACGAGTCTGACCTTGTCCGGGCGCTGCGTCGCGGCGGCGCCGACGCGGTCACCGATGTGGGGCGCCAGGTCGTGGGCCGAAGTCTTGAGCGGGCGCCCACACTGCGCATCCGCGCTGGAACGCCCTTGCGGGTTTTGCTGACCAAGGACCTGGTTATGGAGCCCTATGCTGGAGGAGATCGCGAATGAACAAGCTCAAGCTTCGTCCGCTGGAGGACGAGACGCCGGTCAAGGTCACGGTTGATTTGCCCGCCGCGACCCATCGCAACCTCTTAGCCTATGCCCAGGCCCATGCGGCCCAGACCGGGGGCAAGGTCGCTGAGCCGGCGCGGCTGGTCGTGCCCATGCTCGATCAGTTCATGGCCAGCGATCGCGCGTTCGTGCGGGGGCGCAAGGGCCGCGAGGGCCGCGAGGGCTAGCCCTGGATGGCTTCGCGCGGCGCTTTCGCGCCGCACTGCGCCAGGATCGGCGAGCGCGCGGCGGTCACGCTCGGTCCCGCGGCTTTCGCCGCTCCCTCGGGCGCGCCCCGGACGGGCGGCTCTCAAGCCAGGCTTAAGAGCCGCCGCCGCGCGCTCAACGCCGCTTCCCGACCGCGCCGGCGCGGTCTCCTGGCGGGCTTCATGGCTTTTGGGGGCTTTGGCGTTCGCCAAAGCCGGGGCTTGGGGCGCCGCCCCCGGCGCGCTTCGGATCGGCTTCCGCCCAGCTTCGGTCGGCCTTGCCGCCCTGCAGCCGGGTCCCCGCGAAGCCGCCCCTCCGCTTGCACCCCCGGTCTCGCCGACGGGCAAGGGTTCGTGTGTACGAACCCCTGACTTGAAGGATGAAGATCATGGGACAAGCGACGGATAAGGCGGGCTCTGTCGCCCTGACCCCGCGCATCTACGCCGCGTGCCTGGCCGCCTACAACGCTGGCGTTCTGCATGGGGCCTGGATCGAGGTCGAGGATGAAGCGCAGGTCTGGAGCGCGATTGCGCGGATGCTGCAAGCCTCGCCCCAGCCGGGCGCCGAGGAATTTGCCATCCACGACTATGAGGACTTTTGCGGCGTTGAGATCGCCGAATACGCCAGCGTCGCGCGCGTGGTCGAGATCGCAGGCTTCCTGCGCGCGCGCGGGCGGCTTGGCGCCTTGGTGCTGGCGGAGGTCGGGGGCGATCTGGAGGCGGCCGGCACCGCGCTCGACGACCAGTATCGCGGCTGCTTTTCAAGTCTCGCCGACAGCTTTCAGGCCCTGACCGAGGAGACCGTCGACATCCCGAAGGCCTTGCGAGGCTATATCGATTACGACGCCATGGCGCGTGACGCGCAACTGAACGGCGAGATCTTCACCGTCGAGACCGCCCACGACGAGGTCCATGTCTTTTGGGTTCGCTAGCCCTGCCGCTAAGCCATCAGCAGCCCAAAAACCGTAACGCTCCCCAGCAAGGCCAGGAGCGCAAGCCCCAGCCAGCCTTTAGCGGTCAGGACACGGGCGGTCGGGCGAAGGCGAGGGGGCATGTGGTGAAAACTAAGGTCTGGCGCACAGCAGCGCTAGGCCCAAGCCTGCGCCTTGGAGTCGCGATCGCGTCGCCTCCAGATGAACCGTCCGTCGGCGCGGGGCGTTTGATGGCGGTTCATCCGATGAAGGAGCGCGACCATGTCCAAGGGGAAGGATCCTCAAACCGCCGACGGCCTGGGCGGCGTCCACAAGGTGCTGGAGCCAAGGCCCGCCACGCCTGTTGACCTGGGAAGCGTTGATCAGCCGGGCGTCGTCGAAGGCCAGCGCGCGGGATTCTCCAGATCCGTCACGGATCCCGACCAGGTCAGCCGGGTGGTCCATACCGCGCCCGCGCCGGTCGAGGATGCGCGGCCCGTCGATGCGCGGGAGTCGGCGCTGAACCCGGCGCGCACCCCCAAGAACCCGTTCACTGATGCGCGGGTCGCGCCCGACGAGGCCTCGGTTTGGACGGCTGCGAAGGATCCTGGTCGCAAGGCGCCTGGTCGATAGGTTGCGCGATGAGGGCAGGGCGGCGAAGCGGTCAGCGAGAGTCTTGAACGTCGCGCCAGGTTCCAGCCACAGCGCTTCATAGGCGCCGATTTCGAGCCTAGGCGAAATCGCCGAAAGGGCGGGTCCAGCGCTCCTGAGCGCCGGTTGCATTGAGCCTCTCGTTCACCGGGTCTGAAGCTACGAAATCAGCACCCTAAGAGGCTAGCGAGGCGAGTTTGAGGCCAAGCGCGGGAGGCTGTCCGCAAACGGCTCCGAAGCGCATCTCCTGCTGTCTCGTCGGCTCGGTCAATGGGGCGCTCTATGGCCCTGGAGGCGAATGCGTTACCTTTTGGCCAATGAGCGTGAAAGACCCACATCTTCAGCGCTGGGCTATCGAGCACCAGCAGGAGACCCAAGCGCGGTCCGAGCATCAGGCGTACGCTATTGGCCCTAAGGGCAGCGGCGCCATGCCTGGAGCAGGGGGCGTGCAATTCGACCACGAGGACAATCAGAGGGGGAAGCGCTCCTTGGTGTTCGAGGCGCGGCCAGTCTTGCTTGGGCGTGTCGAGATTCGAGCGGAATTGACCACCCAGGCGCCTGACCAGGTTCGGGGGCACCGAAAGACCGCCTACATCACCGCCACGCCGCAAGCGCTGCGGGATCTGGCGCGCCAGTTGCTCGAAACAGCCGATGCGGCGGATCGGAACAAGCCGCGTCCGACCGCTATCGATTAGTCGTCCGGATCTGTCCAGGTTGGGAGCAGGGCGGCCGCGGCGTGGACGGACTTGGCTTTGATGTGGGTGTAGCGCCGCAGCATCTTCCAGTCCTTATGTCCCGTGATCAGCGCGACCTGCTCGAGCTTCAGTCCTGCCTCGAACAGGCGGCTGGTGGCCTCGTGGCGCATGTCATGGAAATGGAGATTGTCGATTTTCAGCTTAGCGGCTGTGCGGGTGAAGGCGGCGCTTATCGCCGTGGACGTATAGGGAAAGATGCGATTGTCGGCATTGGTCCGGATCGCGCGCTGGGCCTCGATCAGGCCTAGCGGATCGTAGCCGGTGATGTCGACGAGCGGGACGCGCTGGTCGTTGCCGTATTTGTCGCGCGGGTCCTTGCGATCGCGGATGATCACCGTTCTGGCGCGGACATCCAGGTCGCTCCAGGTGATCCGGCAAATCTCGTCCTGGCGCATGGCCGTGCCTATCGCGAACTGAATGATCCGGGTCATCGGATTGCGTTGCCAAGGATTGTTGTCGAACGCCGCGAAGAGGCGCTCCAACTCCTCCTGGGTCGGGCGACGATCGCGCTCCTGGCTCTTGCCGATCAATCCGAGGTGTTTGAGCGCCAGGCGGCCCTTCTCGATAGGCTCGAGCTTGGTGTCGATCTCGTGCACGGCCGAGGCATGGGCGAACACCAACTTGATCCAGCCAACATACATGCCGACCGTCACGGGGCCCGTGCCCCCACGGGCGCGAGCGCGTCCAAAATCGATGATGAATTGCCGATCGATCTTGGCGTAGGGCGTTTCACCGATCGTGCGGCGCAAGTGAAGCAGCGCCTCGAGCTTGGTCCGTCCCACACGCTTCCGGGCGTCGGCCATATCCTGGATGTGCAGATCGATCAGATGCCCGAGGGACGTCTTCTCGGCGATGTATGTCTTCTTCGGCGTGCTGCCCTTGTCGATCGCGCGCTCTTGAGCCGTGGCCCAACGCCGCGCGTCCTCGCGCAGCTTGAAGGTCTCGCTTATATAGCGCCCCTTCCGACGGATGATGGCCCGCCATGACCCGGACGGCAGATTCACAAAGGTGGCCATTTTCGTGTACGCCATGTGAACATTGAGGCGTCGGACGGTGGAGAAAATCTGCGTAGAACGGCGTGTTTTCGGCGGCTTCTCTACGTGTCTAACTCGTTGATAGTGCGATAAAAAATATGAAATTTCAAGCTCATAGATTCTCTATAGCTCCGATGATGGATTGGACCGACCGCCACTGCCGGTCGCTTCATCGTGCGCTGTCGTCGCGGGCGCTTCTCTATACCGAGATGGTGACGAGCGGCGCGGTGGTGCATGGTGATCGCCAGAAGCTGCTAGGCTTTGATCCGGTGCAGCATCCGGTCGCGGTGCAGTTGGGCGGGTCGGATCCTGCGGAGCTGGCGCAAGCGGCGCGGATCGCCGAGGACTTTGGCTATGACGAGGTCAATCTCAACGTCGGTTGCCCCTCCGATCGCGTGCAGAGCGGGCGCTTTGGCGCCTGCCTGATGCGGGAGCCTGCGCTGGTCGCCGAGTGCATGGCGGCGATCAAGAACGCCGTGAAGGTCCCTGCAACAGTAAAGTGCCGGATCGGCGTCGACGACCAGGATCCCGAAGAGAGCCTTTTTGGGCTTGTAGACGCCTGCGCGAGCGCCGGGATCAGCGCCTTTGTCGTTCATGCGCGCAAGGCTTGGCTGCAAGGCCTGTCGCCCAAGGAGAACCGGGATATCCCGCCCTTGGACTACGAGCTTGTCTATCGCCTGAAGCGGGAGCGTCCCGGTCTGACGATCGCCATCAACGGCGGCGTTCCGAACGTCGACGCCGCCCTTGAGCATCTCTCCAACGGTGTTGATGGGGTCATGCTCGGTCGAGCCGCCTATCACGAGGCGGGGTTGTTGGGCGAGGTGGACCGCCGGGTGTTCGGGATGGACGTTGAGGATGTTGACAGCTTCGAGGCTGTCGAACGCTATCGGCCCTATCTGGCGCGGGAATTGGCGGCCGGCACGCATCTGGCGGCGATGAGCCGGCATATGCTGGGGCTGTTCCATGGCCTTCCCGGCGCGCGGGCGTGGAGGCGGATCCTGACCGTGGAGGGGGTCAAGCCGGGCGCGGGTCTTGACGTGATCGATCGCGCCCTCGACGCGGTCCGCGCCGCGCTGGCGGCCCGCGAGACTGCGACTGCTCCGGCGGCTTAGCGCCGCGTGTCGGGGAGGTCTTAGGGGTGCAGGATGAGCGAGGTGCGCGTGGCCTCGAACCGCGACAGCCGTCCCAGATAGCTCATGCCCAGCAGCGAGTTTTCCAAACCGCTCTCGATGACCAGAGCGTCGACGTCACGGACTCGGGCCCCGGCGATCGACACGCTCGCCAATTTTACGGCGGCGGCGCGGGTGCGGCCGTCGGCGGTGATGACGTTGTAGTCGTAGCTGAGGTGGCTGGTGTCGATGCCCAGGCGCTGGGCGTCGGCCATGCTCAGCGACACGGCAGTCGCGCCGGTGTCGACGAGGAAGCGGACGGCCTTGCCGTCGACGTTGGCCTGAGCCCAGAAGTGGCCGTCGGTGTCCTTGGTCAACTGAGCCGCGCCGCCTTCGGCTCCGCCCAAGGTGGCCGTGGCGGCCGAAGGCGCGCGCAGTTGCGGCTGGCGCAGGTCGTCAAGAGAGACGACGGCCTTGGCGGCGCCAACCGCCGACAGCGCTCCGACAAGTGCGATCGCCGCGAACCTCAACATAGAAGACACCCTGCCTTGTAGGCTTTGAGACCGCTTCTGCGATCGTTGCCTGCATGATTAGCGGCGAGGCGTTTTCAATGGATGAATCGGTCGAATAAATTTTGAGGTTTGGTTACTGAACCGATAACGTGGCCTCTATTTAGTTGGTGCTCATCATTTAGGTCAGTGAAGTCTGCGGCGTTTCTTGGGGCGGGCGCTCTTTGTTCTGGGCGCGACTTCCGTCGGTGTCACCGAGGCGCTTGTGACGCGGCCATCAGCGCGACCATCGGGTCGGGGCGATGGGGGAGAGCAGCCATCACCGCGTCGCGTTCGGCGTCGCTGAGCCGCGCCCAGCCGGCGATTTCGGGCAAGGTCCGGCGACAGCCCAGGCAATAGCCCGAAGCGCCGTCGACCGCGCAGACCTTGACGCAGGGCGTGACGATGGGGCGAGGGGGCTGAGCGTTCGTTGTCATGCCCCTCAGCATTCCTGCTCGGCGGCGCGGGCGCAAGGGTTTGGCGGGGGAGGGGCTTGCTTTGGACGTGGACCGGTTTAAGTCCGCCCCATGACCGATCAGACCGTCTCCCCCTTCGCCGACATTCGCCAACTCGTGGTGTCGCCGCCCCAACCGGGTCCGGCGCCCGCGCTGGAACAGGGTGGTCGTCTTGGGGAAATATCGGCCTGGCTGACGACTTGGACCGGCAAGACCCCGCCGGCCGTCAATCGTCCCGTCGTCGCGCTCTACGCCGGCGCCCGTCAGGGCGTGGGGCCGAGAGGCTGGGCGCGCGAGCGTCTGGAGGCCATCGCCGCCGGCGGCGCGACCGTCTCGCGTCTCGCCGGCGTTCAGGGCGCGGGCCTGGAAGCCTTCGACCTAGCGATCGACCGGCCTTCGCCGGACATGGTGCTCAAGGCCTCGATGAGCGAGAAGGAGGCGGCCGCCACCATGGCGTTCGGCATGGAGGCCCTGGCCAAGCAACCCGATCTGCTGGTCGCTGGCGTCATCGTCGCCGAGCCCGCGCGCACCGCCGCGGCCGTGTGTCTCGCGCTGTTTGGCGGTGAGGCCTCGGACTGGTCGGATGATCCCGAACCGGTCGCCGCCGCTGTCGGCCGCGCGCGCGATGAGGGTATGGGCAATGATCCGCTCGAGATCCTTCGCCAGCTGGGCGGCCGGGAAACCGCCGCCGTGGCGGGCGCGATCCTGGCCGCGCGCGTCCAGAAGGTGCCGGTCCTGCTCGATGGCTACGCCGCCTGCGCTGCCGCCGCGATCGTCCAGGCTATCGAACCCACGGCGATCGACCACTGCCTGGCCGGCCATGTCGGTCCGTCCAGGGGCCATGCCAAACTCCTGGAGAAGCTTGGAAAGTCGCCGCTTCTGGTCCTTGATGTCGCCGACGAAGAGGGCGTTGGCGGTGTTTCGGCGCTGGCCTTGGTCAAGCTGGCCTGCGAGGTTCGATAGCCCTCTCCAGGTGCGTCTAAGTGAACGCGGATAATATTCACTTACGTTGACGCTAACGTCATCTTTCCAAACGGCCGTTCGAGCCATATCATGACTCCCGAAACGCAATAACGGTCCCCATCCGAGGGGCCGATTGAACGGGAGCTCGCCATGAATCTCGACTTCTCGCCCGAGGACCTCGCCTTCCGCGACGAGGTCCGCGCCTTCATCGCCGAGAACTATCCGGCGGGCCTTCGCGACAAGCAGGAAGAGGGCGAGGAGATGGCCAAGGAGGATTTCCTCTCCTGGCACCGCGTGCTCGCCAAGAAGGGTTGGGTGGCTCCGGCGTGGCCGACCCAGTACGGCGGTCCGGGGTGGACCTCGGTGCAGCGCTACATCTGGTCGGAAGAAACCGCCCGCGCCGACTGCGTGCCGATCCTGCCGTTCGGGATCAACATGGTAGGTCCGGTGATCTACACCTTCGGCACGCCCGAGCAGAAGGAGCGCTTCCTGCCGGCGACGCTGTCGGGCGACATCTGGTGGTCGCAGGGCTACAGCGAGCCCGGCGCGGGTTCCGACCTCGCCAGCCTCAAGACCAAGGCCGAGCGCTTCACCGGCGACGACGGCAAGGAATACTATCTGGTCAACGGCCAGAAGACCTGGACCACGATGGCCCAGCACGGTGACTGGATCTTCTGCCTGGTCCGCACGGACCCCAACGCCAAGATCCAGGAAGGTATCTCGTTCCTGCTGATCGACATGAAGTCGCCAGGCGTGACCGTGCGTCCGATCATTACCCTGGGCGGCGAGCATGAGGTCAACGAGGTCTGGTTCGAGAACGTCAAGGTGCCGGTCGAGAACCGCATCTACGAAGAGAACAAGGGCTGGACCTGCGCCAAGTTCCTGCTGGCCCACGAGCGGTCCGGCATCGCCGGCGTGGCGCGCTCCAAGCGCGGCATCGAACGTATCCGTCAGATCGCCTCGACCGAATTGAGCGATGACGGCGACGCCCTGATCAAGGATCCGATGTTCAAGCGCAAGGTCGCCGAACTGGAGATCGACCTGACCGCGCTGGAGTACACCGAACTGCGCACCCTGGCCGGCGAAGCCGCCGGCAAGGGCCCCGGGCCGGAATCCAGCGTCTTGAAGATCAAGGGCACCGAGATCCAGCAGCGGATCACCGAACTGGTGCTGGAGGCTGCCGGCCACTACGGCGCGCCGTACTTCCGTGGCTTCCCGAAGGACGGCGACAACGCCCATCCGATCGGTCCCGACTTCGCCCACCGCGCCGCGCCGACCTATTTCAACGTCCGCAAGACGTCGATCTATGGCGGCTCGAATGAAATCCAGCGCAACATCATCGCCAAGATGGTGCTGGGGCTCTGATTTGAACTCTAGTCACCCCTCCCCCTTGCGGGGAGGGGATGGGGGTGGGGGTGTCAGCACGGACGCCAGGAGCTCTGCACCATTCCGATCGAGCCGATCGCTCGGCCAAACGGATGCGTCGCGAGCCAACCCTGGCGGAGAAGCTGTTCTGGAAAGCGCTGAAGAAGGTAGAGGTCCCCGGGTCTCATTTCCGTCGCCAAGCGCCTTTCGGGCCCTACATCGTGGACTTCGTCTGCCATCACCATCGGCTGATCGTCGAGGTGGACGGCGCGGTTCACGACCTGGAGCATGTGGCCGCTCGTGACGCCGAACGCCAAGCCTGGCTTGAGGCGCGTGGGTACCGGGTGATCCGGGTTTCCAACTCGCAGGCCATCAACGACCCGTATTCCGTTATTCAGCGCATCCTTTCGATCGTCGGCGCTGACACCCCCACCCCTAACCCCTCCCCGCAAGGGGGAGGGGAATCAATAAGGTAAGAGGAAACCGCCTTCATGGATTTCAACTTCACCGAAGAGCAGTCGATGGTCCGCGACTCCGTCGCGAGCTTCCTGCAGGACAAGTACGACTTCGACACCCGCCGCAAGATCGTCAGCTCGGACGCCGGCTGGCGCGCTGACTACTGGAAGGCCTTCGCCGAGGAGCTCGGCATTCTGGGGGCCTCGTTCAGCGAAGAGCTGGGCGGCCTGGGCGGCGGCGCCATCGACAACATGATCATCATGGAAGAGTTCGGTAAGGCGCTCGTCATCGAGCCCTATCTGGGCACCGTCGTGATTGGCGGCGGCTTCATGAAGCACTCGGGCTATACCGGCGCGACTTCGGTCATCGAGGGCATTGTGGGCGGCTCGACCACCATCGCCTTCGCCTACGCCGAACCGCAAGCCCGCTATACCTGGCAGGACCTGAAGACGACGGCCAAGAAGGACGGCTCGGGCTGGGTTCTGAACGGCCACAAGGCCGTGGTGGTCGGCGCGCCGTTCTCCACCCACCTGATCGTTACGGCCCGCACGGGCGGCGCCCAGCGCGACGCCGGCGGCGTCGGCGTGTTCATCATCGATAAGAGCCTGCCGGGCGTCGTCACCCGCGACTATCCGACCGTCGACGGCAACCGCGCCTCGGAAGTCTATTTCGAGAACGTCTCGATCCCGGCGGAGGCGCTGATTTCGGAAAGCGGTCTGGCCCTGGTCGAGCAGGTCATCGACGAGGCCACCGCCGCCGTCGGCGCCGAGGCCGTCGGCGTGCTGCGCAAGCTGCACGAAGGCACGCTGGATTACGCCAAGCAGCGCAAGCAGTTCGGCACCGCGATCGCCAACTTCCAGGTGCTACAGCACCGGATGGTCGACATGTTCATCGAGGTCGAGCAGTCGGTGTCGATGACCTACATGGCGACGATCAAGGTCGGTGAAAGCGCCGCCGAGCGCGCCAAGGCCGTCTCTGCGATGAAGGTCCGCATTGGTCGCGCCTGCAAGTTTGTGGGCCAGAACGCCATCCAAATTCACGGCGGCATGGGCATGACCGATGAACTGGCGATCGGCCACTACTTCAAGCGCGCGACCATGATCGAAGGGCTGTTCGGCTCGGTCGATCACCACCTGAAGCGCTACGAAGCCCTTTCGTTCGACGCGGCCGCCTAGAGGCGTCCACGGACCAACGCGGTTTGATCGACGAAGCCGCCTGCGTCACGCCGACGCAGGCGGCTTTTCCTTGCATGGCGCCTTTTTCGGCGCGCTCCAGCAAATTCAGGGGTGATGACCAGCGAACCGCAGTTGCTGCAAGGTTTTGCTGAAATCGCATTGTGTACGGATTAAAATCTCGAGCCGGCTCCCGCTCGTATCCCGCACCCGTCCGCATGCGGATATGATCTCTATACGGAGAAATTTGCTTGCTGCGCGCCCTAACGCGCGCATTCTTGATGACGACGCGCTGACGACTAGGAGGGTGAGAACCCCTGTAAGCCGCGCGCGTCTCCTGGTCTTAACGGCTATGTCTGGGAGACGCCGCCATGAACGTATCGAAGATGAACCATGCCATGCTTTCGTTCGCCCTGATGGGCGGGATGCTGGTGGGAGGGCGTCCGGCTTCCAAGCCGGCGCGGTCACCTTCCGAGAAGTCAGGGCGCAAATAGCGCTGGCAAAGCCTCCTGACCCAGGCGCGCCAAGGGTCCCACACCCTCAGAAAGAAGAAGGCCTCCGCCAAGCAATTGGCGGAGGCCTTTGTCTCTGTGATGGTCTTGCGACGGTCAGCCCTTCTTGGCGGCCGCGTTGCAAGCGGTCAGTTCGTCGCCTTCGATCGCTTCACCGCGGTATTTGAACGCAGTCAGTTCGCCGACTTGAGCGGCGAGTTTGCGGCAGGCGCGGGCGGCGGGCAGCGAGCGGGCCTTGGTCGTCGTGCAGACATCGCCCGTGCAGCGCCAGGCGGAACCGTCATGGATGAACGACTCGGTCGTGGCGGGGCTCTTCAGCTTCAGCCAGGCGCTTTCGGTGTCAGCGGCCAACACCGGCGTGGCGAGGGCGCAGGCCATCAGGCCCGCGAAAATGGCGGTACGCATTCCTACAGTCTCCTATCCCCGCGCCGGATGGGAGTTCCGGCGCATGAGCGCGCGATCGGGAGCGTCGCAGCGCCTAACCTATAGTGCGTTTTCTTTGAAAACTAAGTCAAGCGTCGAAGCGTGTCCGGCGCGCCTGATTGGTAGATTTCGTCGCCCCAACTCAAGAGGGCCGGCGTGACATCCTCTGCGCGCTCCACCGAACGCCAGGTGTCAGCCAAGCTGGGCGGGGTCAGGCCCCGATCGATCGTATGACGGATCAGGTCGAACAGCGGGTCCCAGAAGCCGCCGGGGTTATGGAACACAATTGGCTTCTGGTGAAGATCTAAACGGCGCCAAGATAGCAGTTCGACGATTTCCTCAAGCGTCCCAATGCCGCCTGGCAGCACGACGAAGGCGTCCGACCGCTCGAACATCATCATCTTGCGCTCGTGCATGGTGTCGACGATGACGGTCTCCACGTCGTCGAAAGGCTGTTCGCGGCCGCGCAGGAAGGTGGGAATGATCCCCAGGACCGCGCCGCCGGCGGCGTGGGCGCCCCTTGCGGTCGCGCCCATAAGGCCCACGCCGCCGCCGCCATAGACCAGCTTCAGGCCCGCCTTGGCGAAGCTCTCGCCAATCGCGAAGGCCGCCGCGATGTAGCTGGGATCGGCGTCGTTCGACGAGCCGCAATAGACGCAGACGGCGTTCAGGCACCTGGACTCATGGGACATCGTCGTCCACTCCACAAAAGACAATGGCGCGCCGGGATCGCGCGCCACCGGTTCGTTCCTATTTGAGGCCGCATGATCAGGATTCGCTCCCGGGGTTTCAAGGCGCCGTTCGTGCTGGCCGTCGTCGCGGCGTTGCTGGCCGCTTGCGAACCGGCGGGGCAGGGCGATCGTAAAAGCGTCGATAAGGTCGACAGCGCAGAGGCCGGATACCTGCCGCCGCCATCGCTTGAGAGCGCCCAGCGCGCGGGCGCGCGTCTCACCTTGGTCGGCCAGGCGCTGCCCGAGGCGGACGTTCGCCTGGGCTCGCCCAGTGGAGAAGTCGTTCTGGGCAAGGCGGACGCCATGGGCCGCTGGAGCGTCGAAATGCCGATCGAGCCCGGCGTGCGTCTTTTTGGACTGTCCATGACCAAGGACGGCCGGACGGTGCAGGCCGAGGGCTACGTGATGGTCTCGGAAGAGGGACGTGTCGCCGTTCTGCGCGCGGGCGCAGGCGCTAGGCGGTTGGCTTCTCCGTCCAGCGCGCCGAGGATCCTCGCGATCGATATCGACCGGGCCGGCGGCGCGGTCGTGTCGGGTGTGGCGGCCCCGGGGGCCGGCTTGAACGTGCGGGTCGACCGTGTGGTCAGCGGCGGCGGACGAACCAATGACGAAGGCTACTTCTTCGTGGCGCTCAAGGATCCCGTGTCGCGCGGTCCGCACACCATCCAGGTCGGCGGCGAGGGGGGCGAAGATCAGGTGACGATCGCCGCGACCCCGCCCTTGGCGCTTACGGCCGGACCCGTTCGGTCTGAGCGCGTTCCCACGGGTTGGCGGATCGACTGGATCACGCCGGGCGGGGGCGTGCAGACCACCTTGCTGGTCGATGGTGACCGTCGATGAGAGGGCTGGGCGGCCCGCCGTCTCCGGGGCGGGAGGCGGCGCCGGGCGCGATCGCCAAGGCGGACCAGCCCGTTCGCTTCTGGAAGGCGATGGGCGACCTCGTGCAACTGGTTCTGCGCTCGCGCGCGCCCGGCCTTCGCTGGCGCCTCTCCGTGGCTCTCTTGCTGACGCTGGCGGGGAAGGTGCTGGGGGTGCTGGCGCCGCTGATGCTGGGCAAGGCGGTCAACCAACTTTCGGCGGGCCAGGGCGCCGCCGTGATGGTCACCTGGACTTTTGCGGGGTTAGCGGTCGGTTGGGCGCTGGTGCGTTTCATCTCCGCAGCAGCTCCGCAGGCGCGCGACACGATCTTCACGCCAGTCGCCCAAGCGGCGCAAAACCGAGCGGCCGTTGAGACCTTTGCTCACGCCCTGTCGCTATCCATCGACTTTCATCAGTCCAAGCGGACGGGCGCCTTGTCGCGGGTCATCGATCGCGGCGCCAGGTCGATGGATTTCCTGCTGCGCGGCCTGGTGTTCAACCTCGCCCCGACCGGCATCGAGCTCATTCTCGCCGCAGTCGTGCTGGCCAAGGCCTATGACTGGCGCTTCGCGGTCGTGGCGTTGCTGACCGTCGCGGTCTACGGCTACGTGACCTTCGCGATTTCCGACTGGCGGATCGGTCACCGGCGCGCGCTCAACGAGGCCGACGCCGAGGCGGCGGGCCGCGCGGTGGACGCGCTTCTGAATTATGAAACCGTCAAATCATTCGGCGCGGAGAGCCGGGCAGTCGCGGGCTATGGCCGGGCGCTGGACGTCTATGGCCAGGCCAACGTCAAATCCACCCAATCTCTGAACCTGCTCAACCTGGTCCAGTCTGGCGTGATGAGCGTCGGCCTGGGCGTGATGGCCGTTCTGGCCGGCTCGGAAGCCGCGCAGGGGCGAATGGGGCCCGGCGATGTCACGGCCGCCGTCTTGATTCTGATAAACCTGTACGCGCCGTTGAACATCCTGGGCTTCGCCTATCGCGAAATCCGCCAGTCGCTGATCGACATGGAGGCGATGCTGGATCTGCGCCGCCAGACCGCCGATGTGGCCGACGCGCCCGACGCCCAAGACCTTCCGCCGTGCGCCGATCACCGGGGCGGCGCCGTGACGTTCGAGAATGTGTCGTTCCGACATGGCGCGCGCTCCGAGGGCCTCAGTGACGTGTCTCTGACGGTCGCGCCAGGTTCGACCGTCGCGATCGTCGGTCCCTCGGGCGCGGGGAAGACCACTCTGGTGCGTCTGGCCCTGCGAATGATCGACCCCCAGGCTGGAAGGGTCACTCTGGATGGCCACGACCTGCGGCATTTGAAGCAGGCGTCGCTGCGCCGGGCTGTGGCCCTGGTCCCGCAGGACGTGGCGCTATTCAACGACACCCTGGCGGCCAACATCGCCTTCGCGCGGCCAGAGGTCGGCGACGCCGAGGTCTGGGCGGCGGCCGAGGCGGCGGAGTTGGGCGACTTCATCCGCAACCTGCCTGAGGGGATGGCCACCAAGGTCGGAGAGCGCGGCCTGAAGCTGTCTGGCGGCGAACGGCAGCGGGTGGGTATCGCCCGCGCCTTGCTAGCCGAGCCGCGCGTTCTGATCCTCGACGAGGCGACCAGCGCGCTTGATAGTCGCACCGAGGCCGCGATCCAGGCGACCTTGCGCCGGGCCAGGGCAGGGCGGACGACACTGGTGGTCGCCCACCGCCTGTCGACGATCGCCGACGCCGACGAGATCGTGGTGCTGCGCCGGGGCAAGATCGTCGAGCGAGGACGACACGAAGCCCTGCTGGAGGCCGGCGGCGAATACGCCGCCCTCTGGCGTCGCCAGACTCGCGACCGCGCGCCGGTTTAGGGATTGCGGGTCGGGGCCCCGGGCCTATATCCGCGCTGTCGACCTTTTGGAGAGCCGCCATGCGCTATCTGCACACCATGATCCGTGTTCGCGATCTGGACGCCTCGCTGCGGTTCTACTGCGAGGGCCTGGGTCTTCAGGAGATGTACCGGGTCGAGAACGAGAAGGGGCGGTTCACGCTCGTGTTTCTGGCGGCGCCCGAGGACGTTGAACTGGCCAAGGCGCGGAAGGCTCCGCTGGTCGAGCTGACCTACAACTGGGATGACGAAGACTACGGCGGCGGCCGAAACTTCGGGCATCTGGCCTATCGGGTGGACGACATCTACGAGACCTGCCAGCGCCTGATGGACATGGGCGTGACGATCAACCGCCCGCCCCGCGACGGGCACATGGCCTTCGTGCGTTCGCCCGACAACATCTCGATCGAGTTGCTGCAAGACGGAAATCTTCCCCCCACCGAGCCTTGGGTGTCGATGCCGAACGTCGGCGCCTGGTAGGTCAGGACGAGCGGGGGCGGGCCAGTTCTTCCAGTCGGCGGCGCGGCGCGTCGGCGATGCCGGTCCACAGGATGCGCGCCAATTCCAGCCGATAGGCCATGGCGTAACCGGTGAGCAGCATACCGTGGGCGCCGCCGACCATGGCGCGCGCGAAATCCTTGCGCGCCAGGATCGCCTTGCGATCGATCGGCGGTTCAGGGTCCGAGGCCGCCACGCGGCCGTCGACTTCGAGCGCGGCCCGCAGGGCAAGGCCTACGAGCGCGGGCAACTGAGTACTGTCGCCCTTGGGTCTAGCTGTTAGAGCCGGCTTATCGCCGTCCGTCTCCGTAACGGTGAACTCCAGCGTTGAGACCACGCGCTCGAGCGTCGTGGGCCAGTGGTCGTCCTCTGTAGCCATTCGCGTTTCGCCCCCCCGAGCGCATATCCCTGCTCGGATAGCGATGTTCGTTCGCGACGCAAAGGGGTGGGCGCAAGCGCGCGCCCCCGTTTCGGGGCTCTGGAAAAGCCCGGACGGCGACGCCAAATGCTGGTAGCGCATTCGCGCGCATCATGAGGCGCCCCATGTCCGACTTGTCCGGCTTTCCGATCACCAAGCGTTGGCCGGCGGAACGGCCCGACCAGATCCAGCTCTATTCGCTGCCAACGCCCAATGGCGTGAAGGTTTCGATCATGCTGGAGGAGACTGGGCTGCCCTATGAGCCCCACCTCATCGATATCGGCAAGAACGAGACCTGGAGCCCGGAATATCTGTCGCTCAACCCGAACGGCAAAATTCCAGCGATCCTCGATCCCAACGGACCGGGCGGCAAGCCGCTGGCGCTGTTCGAAAGCGGAGCGATCCTGGTCTATCTCGCGGACAAGGCGGGCGCGTTCTTGCCCACCGACATAGCCGAGCGCTACCAGACCCTGCAGTGGGTGTTCTTCCAGATGGCGGCGGTCGGGCCGATGTTCGGCCAGCTGGGCTTTTTCCACAAGTTCGCCGGGCGCGAGTACGAGGATAAGCGCCCACTTCAGCGCTACGTCGCCGAATCCAAACGTCTGCTCGGCGTGCTGGAGGGCAGGCTGGCCGACCGCGACTGGATCATGGGTGACGACTACACGATCGCCGACATCGCCATGCTGGGCTGGGTGCGCAACTTGGTAGGCTTCTACGAGGCCGGCGACCTGGTCGATTATGGGCACCTCGAGCATGTACCGCGCTGGCTCGGCGCCGGCTTGGCGCGTCCCGCCGTCCAGCGCGGACTGGAGATTCCTCGCCGAACCTGAGCGCCCGAAATCCGCCTGCGACTCTTTGGTCGCAGCGTTAAGAATTAGGATTTCATTAACCATAACGGGGCGACCCTTCCTCGTCTTCTTTGAAGGCACCCACCATCACTGACTTCCACAGCCCGGCCGCAAAGCCGGGCTGCTTTTTTAGAATTAGACGCTTGCATCGGCGCAACGAGGCGGCTATCACGCGGCCTCTTCTGAGAGCGACCTGTTCCGCGGTAGCTCAGTGGTAGAGCAGCCGGCTGTTAACCGGCTGGTCGTAGGTTCGAATCCTACCCGCGGAGCCACTCTTCCTTCCATTGAAAATCGAGCTCAAATCCAGCCCGACGCACCAGCGTCTGGCGTCCGCCCGATTGTGCGTTTTATGCGCTTGCGCCGACTCGTCGACGCGGCTAAGACCCGCCCTCTCTCGAGAGCGACCTGTTCCGCGGTAGCTCAGTGGTAGAGCAGCCGGCTGTTAACCGGCTGGTCGTAGGTTCGAATCCTACCCGCGGAGCCACTCCCCGATTCAGCAGCAAACAGCGCATGTCTCAGGACATGGCGGGGGCTTCCCCTCTAATGGCGGGGGCGTCATCTGAGATGAACCTCGCGATCGCATTGCGTTTCGACGAGCGGCGGACCTATAAGCCTGCTCGAAAGTCCAGTCCTTCGAGGGATTCCATGAGCACCGACTTCGCCGCCGCGCGGCTGAACATGGTCGAGAGCCAAATTCGCACTGCCGACGTGACCGACCTGCCGCTGCAGGACGCGCTGCGCGTTGTCGCGCGCGAAAACGTCGTGCCCGCGTCGAAGGCTTACCTGGCCTATGCCGACGCCGATATCGAGTACGCCCCGGGGCGCTGGCTCCTGCGTCCGCGTGAAGTCGGCAAGCTGCTGCAGGCGCTCAAGCCCCGCGAAGGGGAAACCGCTCTGGCGATCGCCGCGCCGTATGCGGCCGCCGTTCTGGAAAAGATGGGCCTGTCGGTCACGCGGCACGACGGCGACGATCTAAAGACCGTCCCCGCCGGTTCATACGACGTGATCGTCTGCGAAGGCGCGGTCGCGGTCGCGCCCAAGACCTGGCAGGACGCGCTGGCCCACGGCGGGCGTCTGGGTGTTGTCGAGCGCACCGGTCCCGTTGGTCGCGCCGCGATTTATGTGCGCGCCGAAGATGGCGTGGGCCGTCGCGCCGCCTTCGACGCGTCTCCGCCTGTCCTGGCCGGTTTCGAGGTCGAGAGCGGTTTCAGCTTCTAAGGCGGCGCCTTGATCGGCCGCCGCAACGTTTGCGTGAAAAAAGCTTAACTGGCGACGACTGGCGGAGCGACTTACACGCGATCATATTGTGGCGAGCGCGGGCTTCGCGTGATTGGGGATAGAATGTTGATGTCGAACCGTCGACGGGCCGGGTTGCTGGCCGCCGCTTGCAGCGCTGGTCTTCTGGCCGGGGCCTTCTCCGTCGCGAACGCCGAGACCCTCGCCGATGCGATCGCGCTCGCCTACCAGACCAATCCGACGCTGCAGCAACAGCGGGCCAGCGCGCGCATCACCGATGAAGGCGTGGTTCAGGCCAAGACCGGTTTCCGCCCGACCATCGGCGCCACCGCCGACATCACCGGGTCGAACACCAATCCGGCGGGCGCCGGCGCCGAAGTGAAGCTGTCGGGTAGCAGCGCCGCGCTTTCGATCAGCCAACCCCTCTACACGGGCGGTCGCGCCAGCGCGAGCGTCAGCGCCGCGGAAGCCGACGTGTTGTCGGCTCGTGAAGGCCTGCGTTCAGTGGAGCAGGGCGTTCTTGTCAGCGTTGTCCAGGCTTACGTCGACGTGCGTCGCGACCAGGAGCGCCTTCGGATCGCCAAGGAAAACGTCGCCGTGCTGCAGCGCCAGCTCGACGAGTCGAACGCGCGCTTCGACGTGGGTGAGATCACGCGCACCGACGTCGCCCAGTCCCAGGCGCGCCTGGCGTCCGCTAAGGCCGGCCTGTCGGCCGCCCAGGCGCAGCTTGAAGTCAGCCGTGCGTCCTACGCCGCCGTCGTCGGCCAGACGCCTGGCGAACTGGCTCCCGAGCCCAGCCTGGCCGGTCTGCTGCCGGCCAGCGTCGATCAGGCCTTCGAGGCCGCTCAAACGACGAATCCGGGCGTGGCGTCCGCCAAGTTCAACGAAGAGGCCGCTGCGGCGCGCGTCGCCGTGGCCAAGGCCGGTTACCGCCCGACCGTGTCGGCGCGGGCGTCGCTTGGCTACGCCGCCGACAAGCGCTCGGGCGTCGGCAGCCAGTTCGACGACTATGACCGCACGCTATCGGGCGCCATCACGGCCTCGATCCCGCTGTTCACGGGCGGCTTGACCACCTCGCAGGTTCGCGCCGCCACGGAGCGCGAAAATGCCGCCCGCAGCGCCGTTGAGGGCGCCAAGCGCACTGCGATCCAGCAGGTGTCGAACGCCTGGAGCAATCTCCTGGCCTCGCGCGCCGGCCTTGTCTCGAACGAGGAACAGGTTCGCGCCAGCCGCATCGCCTTTGAAGGCGTGCGCCAGGAGCAGCAGGTGGGCCTGCGAACCACGCTGGACGTTTTGAACGCCCAGTTGGAGCTGTCCAACGCCGAACTGGCGCTGGTGTCGGCCCGTCGGGACGAATACCTCGCCAGCGCCGTCGTTCTGCAGGCCATGGGCCAGCTGGACGTCACCAAGCTGTCGGCCTCAACCGCCGCGTATGACCCCAAGGCCTCCTACAACCGCGTCACGCATAGCGTGGGCTGGGTTCCGTGGGAGCCGGTGGTGCAGGCGATCGACAGTGTCGGCGCGGCCTCGACCAAGCCGAAGAGCGGCGCGAAGTAGCGTCGATCCGCGTCGATTCAGCCCATAAGCGGACTTGCGCTTGCTTAACACGCGTAAGTCTGCACCATCGCGGCTAAGCGCGACCTGAAGCGCGCAAGGATTCGTACCTCTTTACGACGGCCCCGCACATGTCCGATCAGTCTCAAGAACCTACAATGGAGGAGATCCTCGCCTCCATTCGACGCATCATCTCGGAGGATGACGCGCCGGCGGAGCCTGCGGCCGAAGCAGCGCCGCCTCCGCCGCCGGAACCCGAGCCGGAACCCGAGCCGGTTTCGTTCGATGACGACGTTCTGGATCTGACGGACCCGATCGCGCCCGAGCCCGAGCTGCCGCCGCTGGAGACCCTCGGGGACCTCGACGTATACTCGCCGAGCGCGCCCGAGCCGGAGCCGGCTTACACCCCACCGCCGCCTGCCGCCCCGGTGTTCGACCGCGACGAAATCGCTGACCAACTGGTCGGCGTTTCAGCCGCCTCGGCCGCCGCCAGCGCGTTCGGCAGCCTCAGCTCGGCTCTGCTGATGCCGAAGGACGGGCGTACGCTTGAAGATGTCGTACGCGAGCTGCTGCGCCCGCTGCTCAAGGAGTGGCTGGACCAGAATCTGCCGCGCATCGTCGAGACCAAGGTCGAGGAAGAAGTGCAGCGTATCTCCCGAGGGCGCGGCGTCTAAGCCTCAGACTTTTCGGAAAATCGGGCGGTCGCTGCGGCGGCCGCCCTTTTTCGTTGCCCAAACTGTCAGAAAACCAAGGCCCGCCGGTTTCCCGGCCGGGCCGCAGATGGCATATCCGCTCCGCCATGCTCGAAAAAACCTTCGATCCCAAATCCGTCGAACCCCGCCTGTACGCCGCCTGGGAGGCCTCCGGAGCCTTCAAGCCCAGCGAGGACCCGAACGCCGAGCCGTTCGTCATCGTGATCCCGCCGCCAAACGTGACGGGCTCGCTGCACATCGGCCACGCGCTGAACAACACGCTGCAGGACGTGCTGACCCGCTTCCACCGGATGCGCGGCAAGGCCGCCCTGTGGCTGCCGGGCACCGACCACGCGGGCATCGCCACCCAGATGGTCGTCGAGCGCCAGCTGGCCGCAGCCGGTAACGTCGGCCGCCGAGACATGGGCCGTGAGGCCTTCGTCGACAAGGTCTGGGAGTGGAAGGCCGAGAGCGGCGGAGCCATCACCAACCAGCTGCGCCGCCTGGGCGCGTCGTGCGACTGGTCGCGTGAGCGCTTCACCCTGGACGAAGGCTTGTCGGCCGCCGTCCGCAAGGTGTTCGTCCAGCTCTACAAGCAGGGCCTGCTTTATCGCGACAAGCGTCTGGTCAACTGGGACCCGCAATTCCAGACCGCCATCTCCGACCTCGAGGTCGAGCAGAAGGAGGTCGACGGCGCCTACTGGCACTTCGCCTATCCGCTGGCCGATGGCGTCACCTACCAGCACCCGATCGCCTTCGACGACGACGGCAAGCCGACCGAGTTCGAGACCCGCGACTACATCGTCGTGGCGACCACGCGTCCGGAGACGATGCTGGGCGACACCGGCGTCGCGGTTCACCCCGATGACGAGCGCTACAAGGGCCTGGTCGGCAAGTTCGTGACCCTGCCGATCGTCGGCCGCCGCATTCCAATCGTCGCCGACGACTACGCCGACCCGACCAAGGGCTCGGGCGCGGTGAAGATCACGCCCGCCCACGACTTCAACGACTTCGGCGTCGGCAAGCGCGCGGGCCTGGAAGCCATCAACATCCTGACGGTCGAAGCCAAGCTGAACGAGAACGTTCCGGCCGAGTACCAGGGCATGGACCGCTTCGTCGCGCGCAAGGCCATCGTCGCCCGCGCCGAGGAAGAGGGCTGGCTGAAGGAGATCGAAAAGACCAAGCACATGGTCCCGCACGGTGACCGTTCGGGCGTGGTCATCGAGCCCTTCCTGACCGACCAGTGGTACGTCGACGCCAAGACCCTGGCCCAGCCGGCCCTGAAGGCGGTCGAGAGCGGCGAGACGGTCTTCGAACCCAAGCACTGGGAAAAGACCTATTTCGAATGGCTGCGCAACATCGAGCCGTGGTGCGTCTCGCGCCAGCTCTGGTGGGGCCACCGCATCCCGGCGTGGTTTGGTCCGGACGGCCAAATCTTTGTCGAAGAGACCGAGCAAGAAGCCATCGCTTCGGCGGAGCAGCACTACTCGGAACAAGGTCTATTTGTTCAAGAGCGGGTAACCGCCAAGGTGTCCGGCGACTATTCGTCTCTGCTCAAACAAGACGAGGACGTCCTCGACACCTGGTTCAGCTCGGCCTTGTGGCCGTTCTCGACCTTGGGCTGGCCGGAAAAGACCGACGACCTCGCCAAGTTTTACCCGACCAGCACCCTGGTCACCGGCTTCGACATCATCTTCTTCTGGGTCGCCCGGATGATGATGATGGGCATCCACTTCATGGGCGAAGCGCCGTTCAAGCAGGTCTTCATCAACGCCCTCGTCCGTGACGAGAAGGGCGCCAAGATGAGCAAGTCCAAGGGCAACGTGATGGATCCGCTGATCCTGATCGACGAACTGGGCTGCGACGCCGTGCGCTTCACCCTGACGGCGATGTCGGGTCAGGCTCGCGACATCAAGCTCTCCAAGCAGCGTATCGAAGGCTATCGCAACTTCGGCACCAAGCTGTGGAACGCCTCGCGCTTCGCGCAGATGAACGAGTGCGTCCGCGTCGAGGGCTTCGATCCGGCCACCGTCCAGCAGCCGATCAACAAGTGGATCCGGGGTGAGACGGTCAAGACCGTCGCCGAGGTCACCAAGGCCCTGGAGGCCCCGTCGTTCGACGAGGCCGCCGGGGCTCTGTACCGCTTCGTCTGGAACGTCTTCTGCGACTGGTACCTGGAGCTGGCTAAGCCGATCCTGAACGGCGATGACGCCGCCGCCAAGGCCGAGACCCGCGCCACCGCCGCCTGGGCGCTGGACGTCATCCTGAAGCTGCTGCACCCGGTGATGCCGTTCATCACCGAGGAGCTGTGGGAAAAGACCGCCGAGTTTGGTCCGGCCCGCGACAGCATGCTGATCTCGGCGAAGTGGCCAGAGCTGCCCGCCGACTGGATCGACGCCGAGGCCGAGGCCGAGATCGGCTGGCTGGTCGAGACCGTCGGCGAGATCCGCTCGATCCGCGCCGAGATGAACGTGCCGCCGTCGGCCAAGCCGGGGCTGACGATCGTCGGCGCCGGCGCTGAGACCAAGGCCCGTCTGGCCCGTCACCGCGATCTGCTGCTGACCCTGGCGCGTCTGGACAGCGTCCGCGAAGCCGACGCCGCGCCGGCCGGTTCGGCGCCGGTGGTCATGGGCGAGGCGACCGGCGCCCTGGGCGTGGCCGAGTTCATCGACATCGCCGCTGAAAAGGCGCGCCTGACCAAGGACATCGCCGGCCACGCCGGCGAGATCGAGAAGGTCAACAAGAAGCTGGGCAACCCCGACTTCCTGGCCCGCGCGAAGGAAGAGGTTGTCGAAGAGAACCGCGAGCGCCTGGCCGAGGCGCAAGCCGCCAAGGCCAAGCTCGAGGCCGCGCTTGCCCGGTTGGAATCGGTCGGCTAAGCAGGTCATTGATCTCAGAAGCAGGGCGGCGCCTCACCGAGGCGTCGCCCTTTTTCTTGGCGCCATGACGCTGCGGAATGGCCCCTTGGAGGCTTCTAACTTATCAATGTTCTGTTGGGCTTAAACGGACGTTTGCATCCCGCTTGCGGCTGTGCTCTCTGGTCAGCGAACGCGCTCAACCAACAAGGCGCGACATGATACCGGGAGAGTAGAATGACCCAGGCCGCCCCCGCGTCCGTTCCGTGGCCCGCGATGTCCATCCAGCAAGCCTATGCGCTGATCACCCAGCCGGGCACGCCGGGTGAGATGGAGGAGGTCGAGATCCGTGGCGTGAAGACCCGGGTCTGGAAGAACGCCCCGCCGACCCTGCGCGACACCCTGCTCATGGGCCGCGCCCATGGCGAGAAGGTCTTCCTGGTTCACGAGGATGAGCGGGTCACGTTCGAGGCCTTTTATCGCGCCGTCACGCAGATGGCGGCCGAACTCGAGGCCTTCGGCGTTCAGAAGGGCGACCGCGTCGCTATCGTGATGCGCAACCTGCCGGAATGGCCCGTGGCCTTCTATGGTGCGTTGTCCCTCGGCGCCATTGTGACGCCGCTGAACGCCTGGTGGACGGGCCCCGAGCTGGAGTACGGCCTGGTCGATTCCGGAGCGAAGGTCGCGATCGTTGATGTCGAGCGCTATGAGCGTCTGGCCGAGCACCTGCACAACTGCCCCGAACTCCAGCGCGTCTATGTGAGCCGCGCCAAGGAGGAGATCACCCATCCGTACGTGATCCCGCTTGAGGCCAAGATCGGCTGCCCGAACGACTGGGCCAAGCTCGATGAGAAGCCTCTGCCGACGGTTGCGATCGCGGCGGATGACGACGCCACGATCTTCTATACCTCGGGCACGACGGGGAAACCCAAGGGCGCCATCGGCACCCACCGCAACATCAACAGCAATATCTTCGCCGCCGCCGCCGCCGGGGCGCGCGCCTTCCTTCGTCGCGGCGAAGCGCCGCCTCAGCCTGACCCGAGCCTGCCGCAGAAGGGCTCGCTGATCTCGGTGCCGTTCTTCCACGCCACGGGCTGTTTCGCCGTGCTGAACCCATCGCTGTTCGGCGGCGCCAAGCTGGCCATGATGCGCAAGTGGGATCCGGAAAAGGCGATGCAGCTGATTCAGGACGAGAAGCTGACCCAGATGGGCGGCGTCCCGACCATCGCCTGGCAGATCATCGAGCACCCCAACCGCGCTAACTACGATCTCTCCTCGATCGAGGCCGTGGCCTATGGCGGGGCGCCGTCGGCGCCGGAACTGGTGCGCAAGATCAAGGAAATCTGGCCCAAGTCCTCGCCGGGCAACGGCTGGGGCATGACCGAGACCTCGGCCACGGCGACCAGCAACTCGGCCGAGGACTACGAGAACCGTCCTGACAGCTGCGGTCCCGCCGTGCCAGTCACCGACCTGAAGATCATGACGGTCGAGGCGCCGTACCGCGAACTGCCGATCGGCGAGGTCGGCGAGCTGTGGTGCAAGGGGCCGCAGGTCGTGCGTGGTTACTGGAACAAGCCCGAAGCGACCGCCCAGACCTTCGTCGACGGTTGGGTTCGCACCGGTGACCTTGCTCGTCTGGACGCCGAAGGCTTCTGCTTCATCATCGACCGCGCCAAGGACATGCTGATCCGGGGTGGCGAAAACATCTACTGCATCGAGGTCGAGAACTGCCTTTATGACCACCCGGCCGTCATGGACGCCGCCTTGGTCGGCGTTCCGCACAAGACGCTGGGCGAAGAGCCGGCGGCGGTCGTCACCCTCAAGCCCGGCGCGGAGGCCAGCGAAGCCGAACTGCGCGCCTTCGTCGCCGATCGGCTGGCGGCCTTCAAGGTCCCGGTGAAGGTGGTGTTCTGGCACGAGACCTTGCCGCGCAACGCCAATGGCAAGATCATGAAGAACGAACTGAAGAAGGTCTTCGTGGAGGGGTAGGGGCCATGGTCCAGTCCAAGGCGGCGACCGTCGATGACTTCATGCAGGAGGTCGCGCCGGAGCGCCGCCCAGCCCTGGACCGGCTTCGCGCCCTGTGCCTGGAGCGCTTTGGCGCCGACAGCGAGACGATGGCCTTCGGAATGCCTGCCTATGGCGATCCGAAGGCGCCGCTCGTAGCCTTCAATAGCCAGAAGCAATACATCGCCGTCTATCCGGGCCGCGCGGCCTTGGACGCGTTCAACGAGCGTCTTGCTGGTGTCGATCGGGGCGGCGGCTGCGTGCGCTGGAAGAAGCCCGACAAGATCGACTTCGACCTTTTGGCCGACATCCTAGACCATGTACGGGACACAGGCCGGGGCGGCTGCTGACCTGATCGACGAGGCGGCAAAGAAAAGGAGCGCCCGGCTTTCGCTGAGCGCTCCTTTCTTTTCTCGGATCCAGCCTAGGCGCTGACGGGCGGTTTCCGGTGCGCCCAGGGTGCGGCGGCCTCAAGCTGATAGGCTAGGCCAAAGAGCGTCGCCTCGTCGCCTGAGCGGCCGGCGATCTGGACGCCGACCGGCAGCCCATCCGGCGTCCAGTGCAGGGGAACGCTCATCGCCGGCGCGCCGGCCACGTTCTGCACCGGTGTGTAGCCGACATAGGCCATCAGGCGCGCCTGCAGTTCCTCGAACGGCACCCATCCGGCGACATAACCCAGCTCCACCGGGGGCTTTCCAAGCACCGGCGACAGGATGACGTCGTACTTGGTGAGCCAGGTGTCATAGGCCTTGATCGTAGCCTTCAGGCGCTGCAGGGCTGCGTCCAGAGCACCTGACGGCAGAGTGTTGACCAACTCGGCCATGCCCAGGCTGAAGGGCTCCAGCACATTGGCGTCGGGCTTGCGACCCATGGCCTTGCCGATGCCCGCGACCAGTTCAGCCGCGCCGGCGGCCCAGAGGACGGTGAAGTCCTGGCCGAACTGATTGCCGTCCATGGGCCACGCCGTCGGCTCGACCTTGTGGCCAAGGTCCTTCAAGAGCTTGGCGGCGTTGTTCACGGCTGTCTGCACTTCGGGGTGGGGCGTCAGGCCGGTGCCGGTGTTCATCACCAAGCCGACCTTCAGCTTCTTCTTGAGCGGATCGGTAACGACGCCGATCGGCTTGAAGGCCGCGCCGGCGTCCGTGCGCTCCGAGGCGGCGAACAGGGCGGCCGAGTCGCGGACGCTGTGGGATACGCAGTGCGAGACGGACAGGTCGATGCCCCGATTGCTCGGCCGGTTGGGGATCATCCGTCCGCGCGAGGGTTTCAGGCCGAACAGGCCGCAGTTGGCGGCGGGGATGCGGATCGAACCGCCGCCGTCGCTGGCGTGGGCGATGGTCACCATGCCCGAAGCCGTTGCGGCCGCCGCGCCGCCGGACGATCCGCCCGATGAGTGCTTGACGTTCCACGGGTTACGCGTGGGCAGGAACCCCATGGGCTCGGTGGTGGGCAGGAAGCCGTACTCCGGCGTCGACGACTTGCCGATCGTGACGAAGCCGGCTGCGTCGAACGAGTCGACATAGGCCGTCTGTTCGGTGTCGGCCTTGGCCCCCAAACTGGCGCGGGTGCCGTAACGGGTGCGCATGCCCTTGTAGGGATCCAGGTCCTTGACCAGGAACGGCACGCCGGCGAACGGACCGGTTAGTTGACCCGACTTGGCCTTGTCCAGCGCGCGTTCGAAATCCGAGGCGACCACGGCCTGCACGTGCGGCTGCAGCGCCTCGACCTTGCGAATGGCGTCCTCGACGGCCTCGACGGCGCTGATCTCCTTGCGGCGGATACGACCCGCGACCTCGGTCGCGTCCGGCGTCCAGGGCGCGGGCGCGGCGGACGTCTTGGGCTTGGCGAAGGCCGAAGGCGCGGCCGCGATCGCGGCAGAGGCGGCCATCAGGCCACGGCGGCTGAAACGCATGGAATTCCTCCCGACAAGACCGGCGTCTTCGCGCCGGTGATCGCTGTTCAGTTGACCCCGAAGAGACCTGCGCCGCAAGCCTGTGCTACAGGCCTGCTTCGAGTTTTCGGGGAAGGTTCGTGGCGAGGAAACGCATCGACCAATTGCTTGTCGAAAGGGGCGTCTTCGAGAGCCGCTCCCGGGCGCGCGCCGCGATCGAGGCCGGTCGTGTCCTGGTGGCGGGCCGACTGGTCGCCAAGCCCTCCGAGCTGGCGGACGACGACGCCGAGATCGCGGCCGAGGCGGCCCATCCCTGGGTGGGGCGTGGAGCCCTGAAACTTGTCCATGCGTTGGATCTTTGGCCTATCGCGGTCGAGGGGCGGGTCGCAGTCGACGTCGGCGCCTCGACCGGCGGCTTTACCGAGGTGCTGTTGTCACGCGGGGCCGCGTTCGTGTTCGCCGTCGATGTGGGGCGCGATCAACTGCACGCTAGCCTGAGAGCCAGCGATCGAGTGGCTGATCTTTCGGGCCTGGATGCGCGCAGCCTTGATCAAGATCGCATCGACCGAGCGCCCAGCCTCGTCGTCAGCGACGTCAGCTTTATTTCGCTGACCAAGGCCCTGCCGGCGGCGCTTGAGCTGGCGACGGGGGGCGCGGATCTTGTCGCGCTGATCAAGCCTCAGTTCGAAGCCGGGCGCGAGTATGTCGGCAAGGGCGGCCTGGTCAAAGACCCCGAGGTGATCGAACGCGTCGAGCAAGAGATCGTCGCGTTCCTGGAGACCGCCGGGTGGTCGGTGCGCGGCCTCGCCGAAAGTCCGATCACCGGTGGGGAAGGTCAGGTCGAGCGCCTTGTCTGGGCGACGAAGCTGTAGCCCACCTGAAACGAAATCGGCCGCCCACGAGGGGCGGCCGATGGTCTTCCACAAGAGATCGCCGGGCTTAGTCGACGACCTGGTACTTGCCGTTGGAGTCCGGGCAGACGCGCACGAAGCGCTTCTGGACGCGGCCGTCCGGCAGATAGATCGGGCTTTCGGCCAGGGTGCACCCGTTGACGTCCGCCTGCTGGGTGCGGTTGTCGACCCGGTAGCCGTCGTGCCGTTCGTAGCTGCGCTCGTAATAGCTGTCGCGGGCGGCGTCGCGACGGGCGTCGTCATACGAGCCGTAGCGGTAGGCCTGGTCGCTGTAAGAACCGTTGTAGGAGTTGTTGTAGGCCGACGGGGGCGGGGGCGGGGGCGGCGGCGTGCGACCGGAGGTGCAGGCGGCCGAGTTCTTGCCGATGTTCGACCCGATGACCGCGCCGAGCAGACCACCCAACACAGCGCCCTCGGTCTTGGCGCCCCGTGCGGCCACGCCGCTGCCGATCGCCGCGCCGATGCCCGCGCCGGCCAAGCCGCCGCCCGTGCCGCGCTGCGTGGTCGAGCGCTGGCAGGGGTCATAGTAGTAGCCTTGGCGGTCGTACGCGCCGCCATAGCTTTGCGAGCCATAGGCCTGGGCCGAGGCCAGGGTCGGCGTCAGCACGCCGCAGACGAGGGCGGCGGTCACGCCCAGAACGGTCTTCATCTTGGAGGTCCTGCTCTTTGAGGCGATCATGGTCATGAGAGAAGCTGTCTTTTTAAGGGCTGCCGTCGCATCGCGCCGGCCGCCACGCCCATCCGTTAGGTGAAGTTCTGGCGCCGCCAACATGAACGGGGGCTGACGGAGATATTCAGCTTCGTTCACCCACACACAAAAACTTCGTGCGGGCGCGCTCAAGCCCTGATTTTGGGGTATGGACTGGGGATGCAAGACCTGACGATCAACGCTGTCGGCGCCCAAGGCGACGGGCTCGCGCGCACTGCTGACGGCAAGCCCGCCTTCATCCCGCTGACCCTTCCGGGCGAGAGCGTTCGCGCACAGTTCGACGGCGCGCGCGGCGAGGTGATCGAGATCCTGACGCCAAGTCCTGATCGCGTGGCGCCGCCTTGCCGACACTACGGGGTTTGCGGCGGGTGCGCGCTCCAGCATTGGGCAGGCGAACCCTATCGCGCCTGGAAGGCCGAACAGGTCCGCCTCCAACTGTCGATGGAGGGCCTCGAGACCGAGATCCTGCCGACCTTCGCCGCGCCGCCGGCCTCGCGTCGGCGGGTGGCGCTGCACGCCCGCAAGGGCGGCAAGGGGCAGGGGGCCCGGCTGGGGTTCAAGGAGCGGCGTTCCTGGAACCTCGTGCCGCTCGAAGAGTGCCCCGTCACCGATCCGCGCCTCGTGGCCGCGCTGCCAGCGCTGGCGCGTCTCGCTGAACCCTTTCTTGAACATCCCAAGTCCGCGCCGACCCTGCACGTCACGCTCACCGCGACGGGCCTAGACGTCGACATCACGGGCGTAGAGCGCAAGAGCGGCGGATTGTCCGCTGACGCGCGCATGCGCGCGGCGATGGCCGCGGGCGAGGGGGACTTTGCGCGGGTCACCCTGGCCGGTGAAACGATCTATGGCGCGCGCCAGCCCCTGGTGAAGCTGGGTCCAGCCATCGTGGCCCTGCCGCCGGGAGGCTTCCTTCAAGCGGTCCCCGCCGCCGAAAAGGCGATGGTCGAACTCGCCGTGGCCGAGGTTCAAGGCGCGGGGCGTGTCGCCGATCTCTATTGCGGGGTCGGCACCTTCACCTTCCGGCTCGCCGAGGTCGCGCCGGTCTATGCGGCCGAGATGAGCGCTGCCGCGATCACGGCCTTGAAGGCCGCCGTCGGCGCCACGCCCGGCCTCAAGCCCATCACGGCCGAGGCGCGTGATCTGGTGCGTCGTCCGGTGCTCAGCACCGAGCTGGCCAAGACCGATGTCGTCGTGATCGACCCGCCTCGCGCTGGCGCCGCCGAGCAGACGGTGGAGATCGCCAAGTCAAAGGTGTCCAAGGTGGTTGGGGTGTCTTGTAACCCGCAAACCTTCGCCAAGGACGCGCGCGTGCTGGTCGATGCGGGCTTCAAACTCGTGAGGGTGACGCCGGTGGACCAGTTCGTCTGGTCGCCGCATATTGAACTGGTCGGAGTGTTCACGCGGTAGAGTGCGATGATCCACCCTAGGAGCGAGCGCAAACGACCCGCCTTCGCGGTCGACGCTTTGGGGCAGGGCGCCAAAGCAGCGGCCAAGGCCACTTGGTGGACGGCGACGGGCGGCCTCGCTCGTGCTCTGACGAAACCAACGCAAGGGGCGCAGACCCGGCATTTCGCCCCGACCACGCCGCCGCCCGTTCCCACGCGCCTGCGGCGCGCCTATCTCGAAGCCTTCGAGAAGGATGCGCGCGATGTCGCCGCCGGCCTGTACCCCGCCCTGGAGGATGGGCCAACCCGTCCTTCCGCAGCCTTGCGTGAGGCGGCGGACTTCATCGCCGACGCCTTCGAGGTCGACCAGCGCCGCCGTAGAGGAGATGGCGTCGAGGTGCGCGGCGTCGCGGATAGTTCAATCTATCCAAACTACTATCGGCAGAACTTCCATTTCCAGTCGGGCGGTTGGTTCACGGCGGAGAGCGCGCGGCGTTACGACGCCCAGGTCGAAGCGCTGTTCTCCGGCACGGCTGCGGCGATGCGACGTCGCGGTCTTTCGCTGCTGGCCCGACACTGGCGCGGCCGCGATCACCGCGACGCGAAAATTCTCGATGTCGCGTGCGGTTCGGGCGCTTTCCTCAAAGACTTGAAGGCGGCGTTTCCGCGTGCGGCTCTGGCGGGCCTGGACCTGTCCGAAGCCTATCTCGCCAAGGCCCGGAAACGCGCTGGCGTCGGCGGCGTGAAGGCCATGGCCGAGGCCTTGCCGTTCGCCGATAGTGCATTGGACGCGGTGACCTGCGTCTATCTTTTCCACGAACTGCCCCCGCGCGTTCGCCCTCTGGTGGCCGCCAGCCTGGCGCGGGTCGTGAAGCCTGGCGGCGTGGTCGTTCTTGTCGACTCCGTTCAGCCGGCGGATACGCCGGGCCTTGCGCGGCTGTTGGAGGCGTTTCCCGTCTACTTCCACGAGCCCTACTACAGCAGCTACGCCGAGACCGACTTTGCCAATCTCTTCGCCGAGGCTGGATTGCGACTGCTCGGCGAGGACCGCGCCTTTCTCACCAAGGCCCTGTTGTTCGAGAAGCCGCCGGGCTGAGTTGCCAGCAGCGCGCGACCCCGGCTAATCAGGGGCGAGCGCGAGGGCGAGGGTTTGCGGGTCTACGAGGCTGGGCGGCGGTACGAGGCCCTGGACGGCTTGCGCGGCGTCGCCGCCGTCGGCGTCATGCTCTACCACATCGGCAGTTGGACAGGCCGGCCTTGGCTTGTCCCGCACGGCTATCTGGCGGTCGACTTTTTCTTCTGCCTTTCAGGTTTCGTGCTGGCCCACGCCTACGGCAAGCGCGAGATCAGCTGGCTGGGCTTCATGCGCCAGAGGCTGGTGAGGTTATGGCCGCTGATCGCGCTGACCATGCTGGGCGGCGCTTTTGTGATTATCCAAAATCGGGAGGCTGTGCCGGGTTGGTTAGCGCTGGGCGTTTTGATGATCCCCCGCGTCTGGGTCGACGACAATGGCTTCTCGCCGCTTTTCCCTTTGAATCCGCCGGCTTGGTCGCTGTTCTTTGAGCTCGCGGTCGGCGCGGCCTGGTTTCCGCTGCGCCGGTTAGGCGTTCTGGGACATGTGCTGATGGTCGTGCTGCTTGCGCCGGTCATGCTTTATGTCGCCCACGGAATGGGTGGAGTTCTGACGGGGTGGGATCGCGGCACCTTCGTCATCAGCTTCCTGCGAACGATCTTCGCGTTCCTGCTTGGGTGGGGATGCTATCGCATTCAGGCCTTCATCACCGGGACGGCGCCGGTCTGGTTGCTGGCGGTCATTCTAGGCGCGGTGGTCTGCGCGCCCTGGACCCCGCTGAATTGGCTTTATGACCTGGCCTGCGTCAGCGTCGTCTTCCCGCTGATGGTGCTGGCGGGCCGTCGGGATCCCAGCGGTCTGGCCGGTACGTTATGTCGCGTGGGCGGCGCGATCTCGTATCCGCTGTACGCCCTCCATTGGCTGGGCTGGGAATTGCTCTTGCGAGGGTTCCGCGCGGTCGGCGGCGAGGGCTATCCCCTCGGCTTCGCCCTAGTGGCGATGGCGTTCATCGTCGCGGGCGCCTGGGCTGTGCTCAAGCTCTATGACGAACCCGTTCGCCGTCGTCTGCGGCCCCTCGGCGCCTGAGCCCTAAAAGAACTCCGGCGCGATGTCGGAAGCGGGCATAGTCGTCCGTCCTCGTGACGGAGAAGAGGATCGTCCATGCTTTACGCCATTCTTTGCTACAACCAAGAGGACGTCGTCTGCGCCTGGTCCAAGGAAGAGGACGAGGCGGTGATGCAGAAGCTCGGCGCGGTGCAACAGCGTCTGGCGGAGGAGGGGCGGCTGGGCCCCGTCGCCCGCCTGATGCCGACCACGGCGGCCACCACCCTGCGCAAGGACCGCGAACCGCCCTTGGTGCTGGACGGTCCCTTCGCCGAGACCAAGGAGCAACTGCTCGGCTTCTATGTCGTCGACTGCGAATCTCTGGACGGCGCGCTCAAGGTCGCCAAGGACCTGGGCAAGGCCAATCCCGGCGGGTCCTACGAGATCCGTCCGATCGCGATGTTCCAGCCCGGTTCCGCCGGCGCGTGACCGAGTTCAGCTGGATCGAGGGCGCGATCGCGGCTGCTCGGCCCCAAGCCATGGCGGCGCTGCTTCGCTATTTCCGCGACATGGACGCCGCCGAGGAGGCCTTTCAGGACGCCTGCCTGCGGGCCTTGAAAGCTTGGCCAAGGAAGGGTCCGCCTCGCGATCCAACCGCATGGCTGATCATGGTCGGCCGTAACGCCGCCATCGACGCGGTTCGCAAGACCAGCCGCCATACGGTGATGCCGTCCGAGCACCTGCTCTCCGATCTGGAAGACGCCGAGGTCGAGGCGGCCGAAAGGCTGGACAGCGCGCACTATCGCGACGATGTGCTGCGGCTGCTGTTCATCTGCTGCCATCCGGACCTGCCAGCCACGCAGCAGATCGCCTTGGCGCTGCGGATCGTCTCAGGCCTCTCGGTGAGGGAGATCGCGCGGGCCTTCGTCGTCAGCGAGGCGGCTATGGAGCAACGCATCACCCGGGCGAAGGCCAAGATCGGCGCAGGAAACGCGCCGTTCGAGGCGCCGGGCCCCGTCGAGCGCGCCGAGCGGCTCGCGGCTGTGGCGGCGATGATCTACCTGGTTTTCAACGAGGGCTATGCCGCGAGCGGGAAGGCCGTAGAGGCCAAGGGCGGTTTGTGTGACGAGGCGATCCGCCTCGCGCGCCTGCTTCTACGCCTGTTCCCCGCCGAACCGGAGATGATGGGGCTGACCGCGCTGCTGCTGATCCAGCACGCGCGTTCCGACGCGCGTTTCGCCACCGACGGAGCGGCGATCCTGTTGGAGGATCAGGACCGAAGTCTCTGGAATCGCGGGATGATTGATGAGGGCTTGGCTCTGATCGACAAGGCCATCCTCAAGCGTGCGCCGGGGCCTTATCAGGTTCAGGCCGCCATCGCCGCGCTGCACGCGCGCGCGCCGAGACCTCGGGACACCGACTGGGCGGGCATAGACCGACTCTACGCCACGCTGGAGGTCATGCAACCGTCGCCGGTGGTCACCCTGAATCGCGCGGTCGCCGTCGCCAAGGTTCGCGGACCCAACGCAGCGCTCGAAATGATCCACCCCCTTGGCGCCCGGCTTGACGCGTATTTCCCGTACCATGGCGCGCGGGGCGCCTTTCTGCTTCAGGCTGGCCGCCGGGACGAGGCGCGCCAAGCGTTCGACCGCGCTATCGCCTTGGCCCACACGGCGGCCGAAGCGGCCAACATTCGCCAATACCTTGATCGACTCGCGGCCGAAGGTGGAGAGGGCATTTAGGCAGTTGTGAACAATTGTTCTTGTTATGTTCATGGTGGTCGCGCATCATCGGCCCATGGCAGAGGCAGCGAAACTCGGACCCGCCGCGCGAGGACGCGGCGCCAAATCCAACCGAACAGGACGCTTCGAATCGCAGGTGCGCGAGGCTTTCGATGATGGTTGGAGCGCGGACGAGGAGCCCGCCCAGCTCGTCACGCAGCTCCAGCCCATGAAGTCGCGGACCATCATCGCCCGCAACCAAAGCCCGGACGTGGGCTTTGATCGGTCGATCAATCCGTATCGCGGGTGCAGCCACGGCTGCATCTACTGCTATGCCCGGCCGGCCCACGCCTATCTTGGCCTGTCGCCGGGCCTGGATTTCGAGAGCAAGATCTTCTTCAAGCCGCAAGCGGGCGAGCTGCTCGCCAAGGAACTGTCCAAGTCAGGCTACAAACCCGCTACGATCCATATCGGTGGCGACACCGACCCCTATCAGCCGGATGAAAAGAGCCTCCGTGTCACCCGACAGGTGATCGAGACCTTGGAGCGCTTTGGTCACCCATTCACGCTGATCACCAAGTCCGCGCTGATCCTGCGCGACCTGGATGTACTGAGCCGCATGGCTGCGCGAGGGCTTACCCGCGTCGCGATCTCGATCACCACCTTGGATCGTCGCCTGGCGCGGAGCATGGAGCCACGCGCGGCCACGCCCGGCAAGCGGGTGGAGGCGGTGCGACGGCTCACTGAGGCGGGCGTGCCGGTGACCGTCATGTTCGCGCCGGCTATTCCAGGGCTGAACGACCATGAGGTCGAGGCGGTGCTGGAAGCGGCCGCCAAGGCGGGCGCGCGCGGCGCTGGCTATGTCGCACTGCGCCTGCCCCGCGAGATCGCCCAGTTATTTGAGGAATGGCTCGAAGCCGACCACCCTGATCGCGCCCGCAAGGTGATGTCCTTGGTTCGTCAGATCCGGTCCGGCGAAGTCTACCGGGCCGCGTGGGGGGATCGAATGGTCGGCGACGGTCCTGTCGCAGAGGTTCTGCGGCAACGGTTTCACCTGGCGGTTAAGAAGTTCGGCCTCGATCAGCCGTGGACGGCGCTGGACATTAGCCAGTTTAAGCCGCCCCGACCGGCCGGCGCACAGATGGATCTCTTCGGTTAAGCGGGCGGTCGTGCTCTTGACCCGGCGGCCGTGGGTCGCGAAGCAGGGTTATGATCTCCGTTGTCCTCATCGCCTCCGAAGACTTGGCTGGCCTCGCCGCGCAAATGGCCATGCTGGTGCCCGCTGCGGTGGATGGCCTCGTTAAGGAGGTGGTGCTGGTCGCGGGTGACGAGCAGGGCGTCGAGGCCCTGGCCGAAGACAGCGGCGCGCGACTGGTGCGTGAGCGGGGAACTGTGGGGGATCGCTTTGCGGCGGGCGTCGCCGCCGCGCGCGGCGACTGGATCCTGACGCTTCGATCCGACGCCGTGTTACGCGAAGGCTGGCGAGAGCCGGTGGCGCGACATCTGGCGGGCGGCGCCGGCGCGCCAGCGATCCTGATCGCCCCCGGCGGGTTTTGGGGCCGCCTGAAGCCTAAGACGCACGGCGTCTTGCTGCGTCGCCTGGACTGGCCGAAGGGCGCGACTTTGGATGAGAGAGGGCTCGCAAGAACCCTGAAGGCCAAGTCTCTGACCTACCAGGCTCGCTAAGTCAGCCAACGCTGGCCAAGGAGCGCTGTTAGGGCAGTTGCGCCATCAGCTGGTCGATGGTGGTCGGCATCTCCACCTGCGGGTCGAGGCGGAAGTCCACCGTCCGCGCGCCGCTGGCGACCGCATCGAGCGTCCTGTTTTCCGCACCCATCAGACGGCGATAGGTCCAGTAGCTGGCCATGACCTTCTCGACGTAGTTGCGCGTTTCCTTGAATGGCAGGCTCTCGATCAGCAGCAGGCTGTCGCAGTCGGCGCCGAGTTGGGCGAGAGTGCGGTTCAGGGTGGCTGGACCCCCATTATAGGCCGCCACCGCCCGGAGGACGTCGGGGCTCTTGAGGCCACGGTCCATCAGCCAGGTGAAGTAGTCCTGTCCCGCCCGCAGGTTGAAGGCCGGGTCGAACAAGGGGGTGCTGTCGGTGCGCAGCTTGTCGTCCCCCACCACGTCGGCGGCCGACACCGGGCGAACCTGCATCAGCCCAACGGCGCCGGCGTTGGAGACGGCGAGGGGATCGAAGCGGCTTTCCTGCCGAACCAGAGCGTAGACCATCGCCTTGTCGATCGTGAACCCGCCAACCGGATCCAGAGGTGGCAGCGGATAGTCCTCGCCCCCGACACGGCGCACCGGACGTCCCGCGTTCAGCGGCGCCTTGGCGTTCAGCGCCAGGGCCAGGGTCGTCCAATCGGCGCGCAGGGATTCAGTGTCCGCCAGGGAAAGGCCCGCACGGAGCTCCTGGCCCGCTTCGCGCCAGCGACCGATCTGAGCCAGGGCGGCGGCGCGGCGGGCTCGTGGATCGGCGGTGACCAAGGCGTTCAGCGACTCGGTGTTCGGGCCCGTATAGGCGGCGCGCGAGAGCAGGGTGGCGATGGGGTCTTCCTGGGGCTCGGGAACGCTGACCCCCGCGAGCGCCAGTTGGCGCCCTGCAATCATGCCGTAGAAGGTGTGCGGCGCCTGGGCGGCCTTGACCAGCAGATCGCGCGCCTGGCCGCCGTGGCCTTGCTGGCTGGCCGCGCGCGCGGCCCAGAAGGCGCCCGCCGCCCGAAGCCACTCATCCTCGTGTTCGTCGTCGGCGACCTGCTCGAAGAAGGTCTGGGCCTGGGCGGCGTCGCCCAAACGGATCGCGGAAAGGCCGGCGATCCAGCGCTCGCCACCGGCGATCGCCAGCGCAAGAGCCTGTTTCACGTCGCCGGAATAGTAGGCCTCGCGGGCCGCACGGCCCTTATCGGCCGGCGGCGGGCCGCTTTCGTCGGCGATGAACAAGCTGGGTACCGGCGGCGCGGCGACGCGCTTGCCGTTCGGCTTGCGCTTGAGGGCCAGGGTGTAGACGCGGTCGGCGCCGGCTTCTTCGCTGTAACTGTCCAGCCAGCGGGTCAACTCCGCGTAGCTGGCCGAATAGCGCGTCGGGTGCATGATCTTGGCGAAGGCCAGGCGCCCGGCCAGGCTGCGATCGCGGGTGTTGGCGAAGGCGGCTTCGGCGGAGTCGAAATCCCCGCGATCAGCGGCGGCGAACGCGGCGCGATAATAACGGACATCATCGGGCGACAGGGGCTCAAGCCCGCTGGCCTGAGCGGCCAGGGCGGTCACGGACAGCACGAAGGCCGACATAACGGCCAGAAGGCGAGCCCAAAGCTGCAAAAGCAATACGCGCTCCCCCACAGGCGCGCGTCCCTGTCCCGACTGGTCGCTGAACGTTTTAGTGCGGGCGCTCGGGGCGATCAAGCCGTTCGGTCAGGGTCAGCAGGTCTTGCCAGGCCTTCTTCTTCTGCGCGGGTGTCCGCAGCAGGAAGGCCGGGTGCAGTGTCGGCAGGGCCGGAAGCTCGAGCGACTGATCCTCGGAGACCCACTCAAACCAGCGTCCTCGCATCGAGAGAATGCCTTCGTCGCGCTTGAGCATCGCCTTGGCCGAGGCTCCGCCGGCGAGCAGCAGCATCTTGGGCTTCACCAGCGCGATCGCCCGCTCGACGAACGGCGCGCACGTGGCCTGCTCCTGTGGCGTCGGCGTGCGGTTGCCCGGCGGGCGCCAGAAGACGGTGTTTGTGATGAACACCCGCCCTTCGAGTCCGGCGGCCTGCAGCATCCGATCGAGTAGCTTGCCAGCGCGGCCGACGAACGGCTGACCTTGAGCGTCTTCATCGGCGCCGGGGCCTTCGCCGATGATCATCAGCGCCGCGTCGCCCACGCCGCGCGAGAACACGGCCTGCTTGGCGCCCTGGCCCTTGAGCGGGCAGCCGTCAAAGGCGGCGATGGCGGCGGCGAGGCTATCGAGATCCTGGCAAGCGGCGGCGGCGACCTTGGCTGCGGCGACCGCCGAGGCGACGTCGGGCGAGCGCGCTGAGACCAGCCCGGGCCGGGCGACCGGCGTTGGCGGGGGCGGTTGGCTCTTGGCGCGGAGCATCGCCGCGCCCTCAGCGAGGCGATCAATGGGCGCATCGGCGTACAGGGCCTCGACCCCCGCATCAGCCCAGAAGGCCAGCAGGCTTTCGACGGCGCGTTGATCGACGGCGAGGCTCATGCGACCGTCTTAACTCGGATTGTCGCCGGTCTCCACGCTGCGGTGCAGCAAAAAATCTGGCTAGGTGCTTGACCACCCCCGCGTCACGTTCGGATAAGCTGTGAATCAAACAGTCATAAGAGCGGCCGTAGGGCCTCACCGGGAGATCCCATGAGCGAAGACCTCGAACGCGAGTCGATGGAATACGACGTCGTCATCGTCGGCGGTGGTCCCGCAGGCCTTTCGGCGGCGATCCGGCTGAAACAGATGGCGGCCAAGGCCGGAACCGACATCTCGGTCGCCCTGCTGGAAAAGGGCTCGGAAGTCGGCGCCCACATCCTGTCGGGCGCGGTCATCGATCCCAAGGGCTTGGCCGAGCTCTTCCCGAACTGGAAGGAAGAGGGCGCACCGCTGGAGACGCCGGTCACCAAGGACCGCTTCAAGCTGCTGGGGCCGCAAGGCGAGCTCAGCCTGCCGATGTTCGCCATGCCGCCGTTCATGCACAATCACGGCTGCTACATCGCCTCCCTGGCCAATCTGACCCGCTGGCTGGCCGGCAAGGCCGAAGAGCTGGGCGTCGAGATCTATCCTGGTTTCGCGGCTTCGGAGCTCGTCTGGAACGACGACGGCTCGGTGAAGGGCGTGGTGGTCGGCGTGGTCGGCATCGGCAAGGACGGCGAGAAGAAGCCTGATTACCAGCCTGGCATGGAACTGCACGGCAAGTACGTTTTCATCGCCGAGGGCGTGCGCGGCTCGCTGGCCAAGCAGCTGATCGCCAAATTCAAGCTGGACGAAGGCAAGTCGCCGCAGAAGTACGGCATTGGCATCAAGGAGCTGTGGCAGGTGCCGCCGGAGAACCACCAGCCGGGCCTGGCCGAGCACACCACCGGCTGGCCGCTGGACGATAAGACAGGCGGCGGCAGCTTCATGTACCACTTCGGGGACAACTACGTGGCCATCGGCTACGTCGTGCACCTGAACTACAAGAACCCTTGGCTGTCGCCATTCGACGAATTCCAGCGCTTCAAGCAACACCCCTCTGTCCGTCCCCACCTGGAAGGCGGCAAGCGTATCGCCTACGGCGCTCGCGCCATCACCGAGGGCGGTTATCAGTCGGTGCCGAAGCTGACCTTCCCGGGTGGGGCGCTGATCGGCTGCTCGGCCGGCTTCGTCAACGTGCCGCGCATCAAGGGCAGCCATAACGCTGTCAAGACCGGCATGTTGGCCGCCGAGGCGGCGTTCGAGGCGGTTCAGGCCGGTCGCGCCAGTGACGAGCTGAGCGCCTATCAAGCGTCCTACGAAAAGTCGTGGGTGGCCAAGGAGCTGAAGGTTGTCCGCAACGCCAAGCCGCTGCTGGGCAAGTTCGGCACGGCGCTGGGCGGCGCGTTCGGCATGCTCGACATGTGGACCAACCACCTGCTGGGCTTCTCGTTCTTTGGCACGCTGAAGCACGACAAGACCGACGCGGCCTCTACCGGCTTGGCCAAGGACTACAAGCCGATCGTCTATCCCAAGCCGGACGGGGTGATCAGCTTCGACAAGCTGAGCTCGGTGTTCCTGTCGGCGACCAACCACGAGGAAGACCAGCCGGCGCACCTGCGCCTGAAGGATCCTTCGGTGCCGATCCAGGTGAACCTGCCCAAGTACGGCGAGCCTGCACGCCTCTACTGCCCGGCCGGCGTCTATGAGGTGCTCTACAACGAGCAGGGAACCGATCCGCGCTTCCAGATCAACGCGCAGAACTGCGTCCACTGCAAAACCTGCGATATCAAGGACCCGTCACAGAACATCGTCTGGACCACGCCGGAGGGCGGCGGCGGTCCGAACTATCCGAACATGTAACGATCAAGCCTCCCGGTCCGCGCCGGGAGGCTTTTTCTTGCGGACGGCCTCGAAACCTCCGAGGGTGGCGGCATGACGCGTCTCAAAGTCCTGCTCGCCTGCGTATCCGTCTCCGCCCTAACCGCGTGCGCCTCCGCGCCGGGCGCGGTGTCGATGCGGGGCTCCGTCGGTCAGAACTATTCACTGTTCGACACGCGAACCTCGTACGGTCAATTCCTGGCGGGGCAGGCGGCGCTGCGCGATGGAGCCTCCAAGCAGGCGGCGACCTACTTCGGCACAGCTGCGGTGCTAGGCGAAGATCCTGGCGTGATCGCAGAACGCTCATTCACGGCGCTGCTTCTTTCCGGAGAGATTTCGCGCGCGGCCGCAGCGGCGCCCACCGAAGCCGGAGGCGCCGAAGCTATCCGACGGCTGGGCGTTCTCACCCGTGTTGTGGAGGCGTTGGCGCTCGGCAAGGGCAAGGAGGCGCAGGCGCTCCTGAAGGCCGATCCGCCCGGTTTCCCGCACCAGCAGGCCGTAGCTCTGCTTAGCCCCTGGGCCGCCGCCGCCGCCGGCGACCGCGAAGGCGCGATTGTCCAGCCGGTGCTGCGCAACGACAAGCTGGTGCAGTATTTCGGCCAGCAGGGACAGGCGCGGCTGTTCGAGCGGGCCAAGCGGTATGACGAAGCCGAGACCGACTACAAGGCCCTGACGTCCAACGCCGCGACGGCCAGCATCTTCACGCTCGACTACGGCGCGTTCTTGGAGCGTCGGAAGCGCCATGACGATGCGGTGGCTCTGTACGACGCCGCGCTTCGGGTCGCGCCGAACGATACCGGATTGCAACGCGCTCGAGCGCGGGCCGCCGCCCGCCAGACGCCGCCCGCCATGCCGACGCCGCGCCAGGGCGCGGCCGAGGTTCTGGTCGCCTGCGCGGCGACCTTCGCGGGCGAGCGGCAGAATCAGTTCGCGCTGGCCTACCTCAGGCTGGCTCTGCGGCTGGACCCGGCGCGCGACGAAGCCTGGGTGCTGGTCGGTGATCTGCTGAATCAAAGCGACGATCATGAAGGCGCGATCGAAGCCTATGGCCGTGTGATGCCGGGCTCGCCTCACTACGCCTCGGCGCAGAGCAAGATCGCTTGGGCCTGGAACGAGTTGGGCGATAAGGCCAAGGCGCTTGAGGTCGCGCGCGGAGCCGTGACGGCGGCGCCGAACGACCGCGACGCCGCCGTCGCTCTGGCCGACTTGCTGCGCGTCAACAGCCGTTGGGACGAGTCGGTTGCGGTGCTTGAGCCGCTGATCGCGCGGGAGGCGTCGGCGCCCGACTGGCGCCTCTTGTATCTGCGGGCGGTGGCGCTTGAGCAGGCCGGGCGTTGGCCGGAGGCGGAGCGGGACCTGCAGGCGGCGCTCAAGGTCAATCCGGATGAGCCTGAGCTGCTGAACTTCCTGGGCTATTCCTGGATCGACCGAAACGAGCGCCTGGCCGAGGCCCTGGCCATGGTCGAGAAGGCGGTCGCCGCTCGTCCGCAATCCGGCGCGATGCTGGACTCCTTGGGATGGGCTTATTTCCGCTTGGGTGATTACAAGGCTGCGGTAGAGAAGCTTGAGGCCGCCGTCGAGCTCGAGCCGGGTGATCCCGACGTCAACGGACACCTGGGCGACGCCTATTGGAAGGTCGGGCGCTTCATCGAAGCGCGGTTCCAGTGGCAACGCGTCCTGAGCCTGGAGCCGACGGACAAGCAGAGAGTCGAGTCCGAGGAAAAGCTGAAGAACGGGCTGGGCCTTTCCGCGCCGGCGACCAAGTCGACGATCGCCCACAACTGAGCTATCGGCGTTGGGTCTTTCCCAGCCTTGAGTCACGAGATCATGCGGCTGTCAGCATTCGCCCCGGCCAAGGTCAATCTGTTCCTGCACGTCGGCGGGCCGGACGCTGAGGGTTATCATCCGATCGCCAGCCTGATGGTGTTCGCCGATGTCGGCGATCAGGTGAATATCCAGCCTAGCGACGCGCCTGCGTTCGAGATGTCCGGACCGTTCGGGGGCGAAATCCCGGCCGACGGCGATAATCTGGTGGTCCGCGCGGCTCAGGCGTTCCACAGGCGACTGGGCGGACCGATTCCGCCCTATCGGCTGATCTTGGAAAAGCACCTGCCCATAGCTGCCGGTCTCGGCGGAGGCTCAAGCGACGCTGGCGCAGTCTTTAAGTTGTTGCGGGACGCCTTGGCGCCGGGCCTGTCGGATGACGATCTGGAGCCGCTGGCTGCGGGTTTGGGCGCTGACGGCGCGGCGTGCTTTCGCGCACGGGCCTTGATGGCCGAGGGGCGTGGCGAGCGTCTCTCGCCCGCGCCAGGCCTACCGGAGATGAACGCTGTCCTCGTGAATCCAGGCGCGCCGTCGCCCACGGGCGCGGTCTATCGCGCCTATGATGCGGACTTACACCCGGAGGGCGCCGCGCGGCCCTTTATGCCCGACCATCTGGAGAGCGCCGAAGAGGCCGCCGCCTGGCTTGCCGTCGCCACCCGCAATGATCTGGAAGCGCCCGCCGTGATGCTGGAGCCGCGTATCGGCGAGGTGCTGGACGCGCTGCGCGAGGAGCCTGAGAGTCTGTTGGTCCGCATGTCGGGTTCGGGCGCGACCTGTTTCGCCCTCTGCGCCAGCGATATCGAGGCTGAAGGTCTGGCCGAACGCGTAAAGGCGATGCGCCCAGACTGGTGGGTGCGGCGCTGCCGCCTGAGCTGAGGAGACGATGATGAAACGTCGCGACGTCCTGGCCGCTCTCGGCGCTTTCGCCGTCCCGCCGAGCCTCGCCTCGGCGCAGATCCTGAGTCTGCCCGCGACACCGATCGTCCCGGGCGCCGGTGACGTGCTGGTCCGCCTCGACACCAGTCTCGGGCCGATCATCATCGCTCTAAAAGCACGTCAAGCGCCGCTGACCGTGGCCAATTTCCTGCGCTATGTTGACGAGAAACGCTATGACGGTTCGAGCTTCTGGCGCTCGGCCAAGGCGCCCAGTTCGGTCGACTACGGTCTGATTGAGGGCGGCCTGCAGGGCGATCCGAAGAAGCTGCTCCCGCCGGTGGCGCATGAGCCGACGACACAGACCAGTCTTCGGCATGTCGACGGGACGATCTCGTTGGCTCGTAAGGCGCCGGGAACCGGAGACTCCGACTTCTTCATCTGCGTGGGCGATGCGCCGTATCTCGACGCTAATCCGGCCGGGGAGGGCGACAATGTCGGCTTCGCCGCATTTGGCCAAGTTGTTCAGGGCATGGAGATCGTTCGCAAGATCCTGAACCTGCCCACGCCGGGCAAGGCCACCAACCCGGTGATGGAGGGCCAGATGCTGGACCCGGTCGTGCCGATCCTGACCGCGCGGCGGGTCTAGGCGGTCGAGTTTCCTGAAAGAGAAAGGGCGCGGAGGTTTCCCTCCGCGCCCTTCGACGTTTCGCCTAGGCCAGCCTTAGCTGTGGTAGGCGCGCTCGCCGTGTTCCGAGATATCCAGACCTTCTTCTTCGGCTTCCGGTGAAGCCCGCAGGCCGATCACCAGCTTGATCACGAAGAAGACGATGGCCGAGGCGATGGCCGACCACAGGACGGTCACGCCAACCGCCTTGATCTGGGCCATCAGCTGCACGCCCATGTCGTACACAGCGCTGTCGCAGGTCGACAGGTCGCCGTCCTTGCCGCAGCTCGTGTAGTCGACGACGCCTGCGCCGCCCCACAGCGGGTTGACCACGAGGCCGGTTCCGATCGCGCCGACGATGCCGCCGATGCCGTGGATACCGAAGGCGTCCAGGCTGTCATCATACTTGAAGGCGTTCTTCACGACCGAGCAGAAGATGATGCAGATCGGCGACACCACCAGGCCCAGGATCAGCGCGCCCATCGGACCGGCGAAGCCGGCGGCCGGGGTCACGGCGACGAGGCCAGCGACGATGCCCGAGGCCAGGCCCAGAGCCGACGGCTTCTTGCGGGTGATCCACTCGACCAGGACCCAAGACAGGCCCGCGCCGGCGGTGGCGATGAAGGTGTTGACCATGGCCAGCGAGGCGTAGCCGTTCGACTCCAGGTTCGAGCCGGCGTTGAAGCCGAACCAGCCCACCCACAGCAGACCGGCGCCTACCAGGGTCAGGGTCAGCGAGTGCGGGGGCATCGGCTCCTTGCCGTAGCCTTGACGCTTGCCAAGGATCAGGGCGCCGACCAGGGCGGCGATACCAGCGTTGATGTGAACGACAGTGCCGCCGGCGAAGTCCAGAGCGCCAAAGCCCCAGAGCAGACCGGACTTGATCTGCTCAGTCGGGGCCAGAGCGATGGCGTTCGGGCCCGGCCACCACCAGACCATGTGGGCCATCGGATAGTACGACAGCAGCGGCCACAGCACGGCGAAGGCGACGATGGCGGCGAACTTCATGCGCTCGACCAGCGAACCGACCACCAGGGCGGCGGTGATGGCCGCGAAGGTCGACTGGAAGGCGATGAAGGTCAGTTCGGGGATGACGACGCCCGTGGAGAAGGTCGCCACGTTGCTGGCCGGGGTCACGTCCTTCAGGAAGACGCGGCCCAGGCCGCCGACGAACTTGTCCCAGCTGCCGCCGTCGGTGAAGGCGAAGCTGTAGCCCCACAGGAACCAGGCCACGAAGCCGATCAGCGCGACGGTCGAGACCTGCATCATCACCGACAGCATGTTCTTCGAGCGCACCAGGCCGCCGTAGAACAGGGCCAGACCCGGGAGGATCATCAGCAGAACGAGCAGGGCGGAGGTTAGCATCCAGGCGTTGTCGCCCTTGTCCATCTTATCTTCGATGGTCGGCGCGGCGGCGGGAGCCGGAGCAGCGGCCGGAGCGGCCGCCACCGGGGCCGGCGCGGCCTCGGCG
>VYKS01000128.1_pt1 | contig 46805 bp, 51 predicted proteins | sample 5114511 | NCBI WGS metagenome assembly VYKS01 (sample SAMN12291795, study PRJNA351875) | freshwater metagenome | isolation source: freshwater lake | place: USA: Michigan, Gull Lake | collected 2011-07-05 | reverse complement strand
GATCGAAGAGGGACGAACCCTTTCCCTCGACCACGCCGACGGCGGGCGGGTCTGGCCAGCAACCAGATCCCCGGACCGTCCGAGTATCCCCCTCGAACCTGTCCCCGCTCGACCACCCCCCGCCGCCGCAAATGGTCGCTGGCCATGCGCCCCTTCCTCGCGACGAGGTGGAAGCATTGTGAGGGTGATTTCAACGCGGATGATTCAGCGGCGCTGAAAAATCGCAAGCCTCTGATTTCATGGACTCTGGCGCCGCCGATGACGGGGATTGGGCGTCCTCGATCCCCGTCGAGGGCCACGGTCGTTCAGCCGCGCTATCGCCCGCCTCAGCGGAACTGGTTTGATCGGCGCGGGCCCGCGCGGTTGGGTGACGCTCGGTTTCACGTCCGGAGCGGGAGACGATGTCCAAGCCTAGCGCCGCCGCCGCGCCCGTCGATCAGGGCCAGAGCCTTTCGGCCTGGCTGGCCTGTGTCGCCAACGCGATTCCGCTCTGGGTGACGCTGATCGCCGCGCTGCACGGCAGCCTCGGCCCGATCTCCCCGTCGGCGCAGCTCATCTCCTATGTCGCGGTGCTGGCGCTGTGGATCGCCCTGTTCAAGCCCTGGACGGCCAAGCGCACGGGTTAGCGATCGCTGCCAAAAGCGGACGGATCGAAGGTCTGTGATGGGTGGTGAGCAGCGCCTAACGCCCCTCCAGAAACCCGACCTTCCCGGCGAATGCCGGGATCCAGATCGAACCCGCCAGTCGCTGTCCGATAAGCGCCGCGTGACGTCGCATCATCCCCAGCCGCCCCAGATGAATCTGGGCCCCGGCATTCGCCGAGGAGGTCGTTCGTTGAAATATCCGACCAGGGTCGTGAGCAGCGTCTAACGCCCCCCCAGAAGCCCGACCTTCCCGGTCTCATCGCCTGCCCGGAGCCCCCTACTCCGGCCATAGATCCTGTATGTCGCCCTTGCGGTTGAGCATGTGCGTGGCGCGCTTGATCACCGCTAGCAAGCGCTCCTTCCGGCCGTCCTTGTCGTAGGTCAGGGTGGTGCGGGCCAGGCCCTCCAGCATGAAGCGGGCGAGGTCTCGGCTGGCCTGGAAGCGGGGACCGGCGCCGGCATGAAGAATCTTCAGGAAATGGTCGCCGGCCTGGGCGCGGTCGAACTCGGCCTGAGCGGGCGCCAGCAGAGCATGGATGGCCGGGTCGGTGCGGCCAGCGGCCTCCAGCTCGGCGAAGGCGGTGAAGGGGACGCTGTGCAGCAGATCCCAATAGCTGTCGATCGCGTGCTCGGTGACGTCGGCGCCAGGCGGCAGGCTGTCGGCGGCGGCGCGGAACAGGGCCGAGCGCTCGGCCTGGATATGAGCCACGGCGGCCTCGACCAGGGCCTCGCGGGTGGGGAAGTGATAGAGCATCGCCCCCCGCGTCAGGCCCGCAGCGTCGGCGATGGCCGGGTTGGTGGCCGCGTGATAGCCGATCTCGGCGAACAGATGCATCGCCCGGTCGAGAATCCGCGCGCGCGTCTTCTGCGACTTGCGGGTGTCCTTGGCGAGGCGGGCGGCGTCCATGCGGTTGATCTAGTGCGCACCATGCTGCACCGCAACAGGCCAGCAGGCCCTTGCAGTGAAAGGCTTCGGGCGCGGGTCAGGTTTTTGACATTTAGGTCGAAACTGCGTGTTTTCCAGGCTTACGTAGGGGAGGCCTGCGGCGGCGCGCGATCGGACGAGCTTCATCAAAGCGACATGCAATCGGCTTAATCGCCAGCCACTGGCCGCCGTCGCGCCGATCCGGGGACGGAGCGATCTGCAGCGGCCGCGAGGGGGATTCGACCATGAGCGCCCACGTCGCCGTCCGCCACTACCGCGCCGTGTTCATCAGCGACCTGCACCTGGGCACACGCGGCTGTCAGGCCGAGCTCTTGCTGGACTTCATCCGCCACATCGAGTGCGACAAGCTCTATCTGGTGGGCGACATCATCGACGGCTGGAAGCTGCGCGGCGGCTGGCACTGGCCCCAGGCGCACAACGACGTGGTCCAGAAGATCCTGCGCATGGCCCGCAAGGGCACCGAGGTGATCTATGTGCCCGGCAACCACGACGACCGGGTGCGCGAGTTCTGCGGCGTCCACTTCGGCGGCGTGGTGGTGGCGCGCGACATGATCCACGAGACGGCGGCCGGCAAGCGCTACCTGGTGGTGCACGGCGACGAATTCGACGGCGTTGTGCAACACGCCAAGTGGCTCGCCTTCCTCGGGGATTGGTCCTATAGAACCATCCTCATGCTGAACACCTTGGTGAATCGCCTGCGGCGCCGCCTGGGGTTCGGATACTGGAGTTTCTCGGCCTATCTGAAGGTCAAGGTGAAGAACGCGTTGCAGTTCATCGAGAACTTCGAGGCCGCCGTGGCCGACGAGGCCCGACGTCGCGGGGTGGACGGTGTGATCTGTGGTCACATCCACAAGGCCGAGATGCGCGACATCGACGGCATCCACTACGTCAATGACGGCGACTGGGTGGAAAGCTGCACGGCCCTGGCCGAGCACGCGGACGGGCGCCTGGAAATTCTCGAATGGGCCAAGATGCGCTCGTGGTCGGTGATCGACCGCGCGCCCGCCGCCCCCTCGGATGAGTCGCTGCCGGAGCCGGCCGCCGCCTGATGCGAATTCTGCTTGCGACCGATGCGTGGGAGCCCCAGGTCAACGGGGTGGTGCGGACTCTGACCCGCGTGGTCGAGGAGCTGCGCGCGATGGGCCACATCGTCGACGTGGTCAGCCCCGACCAGTTCCCGACCTTCCCGCTGCCGACCTATCCCGAGATCAAGCTGGCCATCGGCGCCTATGAGCCGGTGCAGGAGCGCTTCAAGCTGTTCGAGCCCGAGGCGATCCACATCGCCACCGAGGGACCGATCGGCCTGGCCGCGCGGCGGATCTGTCTGGAGTGGAAGCTGCCGTTCACGACCAGCTACCACACCAAGTTCCCCGAATATGTCTCGGCCCGCCTGCCGCTGCCGCTGGCCGCCGGCTACACCTACATGCGCTGGTTCCACAAGCCGTCGGGCCGCCTGATGGTGGCCACGCCCACCATGCGCGACGAGCTGGCCAAGCACGGCTTCCGCAACCTCTCGCCCTGGTCGCGGGGGGTCGACACCGACATTTTCAAGCCCCGCCAGCCGGACGAGCCCGACCTGTTCGAAGGCCTGGCCCGGCCGATCTTCCTCAATGTCGGCCGCGTGGCCGTGGAGAAGAACATCGAGGCCTTCGCCAGCCTTGACTTGCCGGGCACCAAGGTCGTCATCGGCGACGGCCCCCAGCGCGAAGAGCTGGCCGAGAAGTATCCCGAGGTGAAGTTCCTGGGCGCCAAGTTCGGCGACGAGCTGGGCCGCTATTTCGGCTGCGCCGACGTGTTCTGCTTCCCCTCGCTGACCGACACCTTCGGCCTGGTGATCCTGGAAGCCATGGCCGCCGGCGTGCCGGTGGCGGCGTTCTCGGCTCCGGGTCCGGTGGACATCATCCCCGGCTCCAACGCCGGCGTCCTCGCGCCCGGCCAGACCGAAGGCCTGCGCGAGGCGTGCCTGGCGTGCCTGGACCTGGACCGCACCGTGGTTCGCAAGTTCGCCGAGCGGTTCTCGTGGCGCGCCTGCGCCGAGGAGTTCTTCCGCAACCTGCAGCCCTATCCCGAGCCGGAAAAGACCCGCTTCTGGCGACGGCTGCGGCGTCTGGCCCGCCTGCGCAAGAAGACGGCCGCCTAAAAGACACGTCCCTGCAGCCACAGGATGGCCGGATAGGCGCTCAGCCACGTCCAGAAGAAGCGGTTGAGCCCGAACAGGCACGCGTTGGCCAGGTGGAACGTCCCGGCCACGACCAAGCCCGCCGCCAAGGCCGGCGGCCACAGCAGGGTCAGCGGAAACACGAGCTCGAAGCCCATCACGGCCCACGACATCGCGCGCAGCAGACGCGGCCGATGGGCGAACCCGCGCAGGCTTTCGGCGACCGGATAGGCCGAGAACTGGAACACATCCCGCAGCGCCCGCCCCGAGCGCCAGTCCGGGTTTACCACCTTCACCCAGCCCGAGATGAAATAGGACAGGGTCAGTTGCGCGCCCAGATAGCCGAAGGCCAGCTCGGCCAGCATCGGCGTCGGCGCCAAGCTCGACAGCGTCAGGCTCCACAGGATCAAGAGCCCCATGCGGTCGCTACCGCCGTTATAGGGCCCCTGGAAGCGGTGGAGGATCAGCAGCGACAGTCCGGCCAGCCCGACCAGCGGCCAGGGGCCCGCGACGCCGGCCAGCACAAGGATCGCCAGGACGATCCGGACGGAGAACAGGATCCGCTCGTCTCGGAACCCGCGCAGATGCTCCACGCTCTGCTGGATCAACGCCAGGGCCAGCAGGATCTCGACGAGGCGACGCGCCAGCTCGAGGCTCATCGGATGTCGATCTCCGCCAGCCGCCGTGGGGCGGGCTGGACCATCACCTCCTCGGTCAGGGTTTCGCCCTCGCGATGTACGAACACGAGACGAAAGCACAGCCAGGGACGGGCCGGGTCTGCGGGCTCTGCGGCCAGATCGGCGGCGATGCGCTTGAAGAGCTCAGCCTCGCTATGCTCGGGCGTGCGATCCTCGGCCAGCCGCTCGGCGCAGCTCATGACGAACAGGCTCTGGTTCCAGCGCGGGTTCCACAACAGCCGGCGCGCCATCCGCGCCAGCGACACGCGCTCAGGCCGTGGCCGAAACACCCGCCAGGCGCCGCTCGCGGCGCCTGGCGAAGCCAGCAGGGCGTATTCCACGCGCGGCGCCGGGGCGATCACGTCGAAGAAGTTCCACGACGGAACCAAAGCGGGCGCAAGCAGCCTCAGCGGCGCGACAAGGGCCTGAAGGCTAAACGGCATCGATCATAAGCAGAGCACTGATACAGGCGGCTCGACAGGACATGGGAAGATCCTTTCGCGACCAGGTTACAGCGCTTCTTCGCGGACGCCAAACCCACTGAAGCGCCGGTCTGGACTTCGCAGAATAACCGCAACGGCGACGCGCCCTTCCTCGACCCTAAAGAGGCGCCTGTATAGATCGCTAAACCTGCAGTAAGCCAAAATTATCATGGGAAACTCTATTGATATTGAAAATCAGAATGAATCCTTGAAAACGGCCATCTACTCAATTCGCGCACCAAAGCTCCTGAACCAACTCGGTTCGCTACAAATTTTCACCAGAAATTTACCATAGGGAATCAACGTTATCTGAAACCTGAAGGCCTGCAGAAGTGAATGGATCGCGCCGAATGATCAGCTTCCAGAATAACTTCTCGGGCGACGCCGCTCGCAAGATCGACGCGCTCAGCATGTCCTTGGCGATGATCGAGTTCGACACCAAGGGCGTGATCCGGGCGGCCAACGCCAACTTCTGTAAGGCCTTGGGCTATGAGGAGCGGGAGATCGTCGGCAAGCACCACAGCCTGTTCGTCGAGCCCGACTACGCCGCCAGCCAAGCCTATCGCGACTTCTGGGCCCAACTGGCGCGCGGTCAGTTCGACGCGCGGGAATATCTGCGCTTGGGCAAGGGGGGGCGCGAGGTGTGGATTCAGGCGTCCTACAACCCCGTGAAGAACGCCGCCGGCCAGGTGACCAAGGTCCTCAAGGTCGCGACCGACATTACAGCCCAAAAGGAGGCGGACGCCGACCGTTTGGCGAAGCTGGAAGCCGTGGAGCGTGTGCAGGCCACGATCGAGTTCACGACCGAGGGCGTCATCCTGAACGCTAACCAGAACTTTCTGGATGTCCTCGGCTACGCCTTGGACGAAATCAAAGGCAAGCATCACAGCCTGTTCGTCGAGCCCGACTATGCGCGTTCTGACGCCTACGCGGCGTTCTGGCGCACATTGAACGCTGGCGAGTTCGTGGCCGAGGAATTCAAGCGGATCGGCAAGGGCGGCAAGGAAGTCTGGATCCAGGCGTCCTACAATCCGGTTTTCGACTCCAAGGGCCGCGTGGTGAAGGTCGTCAAGTTCGCCACCGACGTGACCGGCCGTGTCGATGCGGTCAACCAGATCGCCAAGGCCCTGTCGCGGCTGGCCGAGAATGATCTGAGCTACCGCATTTCGGGACCGATCGACGCCCGGTTCACCGGTGTGCGCGACGACTTCAACCGCGCCGTCACGGCGCTGGATGAAACCATCGGCGCCGTTGCCTCGGCGACCCATAACGTCAATGCGGGCGCCAACGAGATCTCGACCGCGTCGGACAACCTGTCACGCCGCACTGAGCAGCAGGCCGCCAGCCTGGAGGAAACCGCCGCCGCGCTGGATCAGATCACCGCCACGGTTGGACGCAGCGCCGACGGCGCCAAGCGCGCCTCGGTGGCGGCCTCCGACGCCCGGGTCGATGCGGCCAAATCCGGCGAGATCGTCGGAGAGGCGGTCGCCGCGATGGACGGCATCGAGTCGAGCTCTAACCAGATCAATCAGATCATCGGAGTCATCGACGAGATCGCCTTCCAGACCAACCTCTTGGCGCTGAACGCCGGCGTCGAGGCCGCCCGTGCGGGCGAGGCGGGCCGCGGCTTCGCCGTAGTGGCTCAGGAAGTGCGCGCCCTGGCCCAACGCTCGGCCGACGCCGCCAAGGAGATCAAGGTGTTGATCGCCAACAGCTCGGCTCAGGTGGAGCGCGGCGTGAAACTGGTGGGCGACACCGGCCAGGCGCTGCGTACGATCGTCAGCAAGGTCAGCGAGATCGACACGCTGATCAGCGAGATCGCGCAGTCCTCGCGCGAACAGGCCACAGGCCTGGGTGAGGTCAATGTGGCGGTCAACCAGATGGATCAGGTGACGCAACAGAACGCCGCCATGGTCGAGGAAGCGACGGCGGCGGCGTCGAACCTGCGCCAGGAGGCCAGTGAACTCGACCGCTTGATCGCCCGCTTCAACGTCACGACGCGCGTCGATCGCCAGTCTCGACACGCCGCCTAGGCGGGCCACGGCGAGGCGCCGCCTTGGCCAGAGCGTTTGCTAACCGGCCTGGGCGGTCCTGCGCGCCACGTAGTGCCGCACGCGCTTGCGGGTCTTCTTCAGCATCCGCCAGCGGGCCTTGCGCAGGATCAGCTTCTCGGTCCGCAACATCTGCTGCCAGACCACCAGCAGCACCTCCGGCTCGCGACGCATCAATCGGCGGATCGGGAAGACCAGCTTGGGATGCCGGCGCTGCCAGCGGATGAACTGTTTGCGGGCCTGGAACGAGTACCGCAGCACGATCATCAGGCCGATGACCAGCAGCGGCAGACCCAGGTGTCCCGGCAGCGGCGTAAGGATGGCCCCGGCCAGGATCACGAGGGCCCCGAAGCCGATAGCCGTCCAGCGGAAGGCCCGGGCCGCCGATTCGCGTAGCAGCAGGGCTAGCCGCGCGCGGCGACGGACCCTGTGCTTTATGCCATCCAAGGCTGGCGCGCTCGCAGTCACCGGCCCGCGCGCTTATGGGCGCGCCGTTTCAGCGACTTGCGCCAACGGACGCCCACGCGCCACTTGCGCGGCATGACGATGCGCTCGATGCGCAGCGCCTGTTGCCAGGCCACCAGCACCACTTCCGGCTCGCGGCGCAGAAGGCGGCGGATCGGGAAGACCAGCTTGGGGTGCGCATGCTGGAAGCGAACGAACTGTTTGCGGGCCTTGAACGAGTTGCGCAGCACCAGCATCAGGCCGATGACCGTCAGCGGCAGGCCCATGGGACCGGGCAGCGGCGCGATCAGGGCGCCGCCGGCGATAAACACCAGGCCAAGGGCGACCAACGACACGCGCAAGAAGCGCGCGACGAGCTCGCGGGCGAGGTCATCGGCGGTGCGGCGGGCGCGCGGCATGGCGAAAGCAAAAGCGGTCATGGGAGGTCAAACGGGCTTGCGCTTCGCCTGCTCCCTGAAAAAACCAGTCAGCCCCGATGCGCCTCCCCGATATGTGGAGGGATAAGGGCGCCGTAAAGGCGCCCTCTGGTCGCAAGGGGGGTATGGAAAATGCTATTCAGCCGCTAGTGGCGCCGCGGCCACAGGTTTCCACCTCAGCCGGGGCTTGCGGGCGGCTTGAGTCTCATCCAGGCGCCGGAGCGGCGCGTGGAAGGGCGCACCCTTGAACCGCTCGACGTCTCCGGCCTTGGCGGCGCCCGCGAGGGCGCGCAGGGCGACGATGAAGCGGTCCAGCTCCTGCTTGCTCTCGGTCTCGGTCGGCTCGATCAGCATTGCGCCGTGGACGACCAGCGGGAAGTACATGGTCATCGGGTGGAAGCCCTCGTCGATCATCGCCTTGGCGAAGTCGAGCGTGGTCACCCCGGTCCCTTCGAGCCAGGCGTCGTCGAACAGAGCCTCGTGCATGCACGGCCCCTCGGGGAAGGCCGGGCTCATCACGTCCTTCAGCTGCGCCTTGACGTAGTTGGCGTTGAGGACGGCGTCCTCGGCCACCTGCCGCAGGCCATCGGCCCCGTGGCTGAGCATGTAGGCGTAGGCGCGGACATACATGCCCATCTGCCCGTGGAAGGCGCTCATCCGGCCAAAGGCCGTCTTGGCGTCGTCGTCGCCGGCGTGCTCGGCCAGCTCGAAGCCGTTGTCTCCATGGGTCAGCCAGGGCGTCGGCGCGAACGGGGCCAGCGCCTCCGACAGCACCACCGGACCTGCGCCCGGACCACCGCCGCCGTGCGGCGTGGAGAAGGTCTTGTGCAGGTTGATGTGCATGGCGTCGACGCCCAGGTCGCCCGGACGCACCCGGCCGACGATGGCGTTGAAGTTGGCGCCGTCACAGTAGAAGTACGCGCCCGCCGCGTGCGTCAGGCGAGCGATCTCGACGACGTCGCGCTCGAACAGGCCGCAGGTGTTGGGGTTGGTGACCATGATGGCGGCCACGTGGTCGCCGAGCTTGGACTCCAGGTCGGCCAGGTCGACACGACCATCCTCGGTCTGAGCGATCTCGACGACCGTGTAGCCGACGAAGGCCGCCGTGGCCGGGTTGGTGCCGTGGGCGCTGGTCGGGGCCAGCACCGTCTTGCGGTGGCCGTTGCCGGCCGCCTCGTGGGCGGCGCGGATGGCCAGAAGACCGCACAGCTCGCCATGGGCCCCGGCCTTCGGCGTCAGGGCGACGGCGGGCATGCCGGTCAGGGTCTTCAGCCAGTGGGCCAGGCGATCCATCAGCTCAAGCGCGCCCTGGACCGTCGAGGTCGGCTGCAGCGGGTGGATGTCGGAGAAGCCGGGCAGGCGCGCCATCTTCTCGTTCAGGCGCGGGTTGTGCTTCATCGTGCACGAGCCCAGCGGATACAGCGCCAGATCGATGGCGTGGTTCTTCTGGGACAGGCGCACGTAGTGGCGGACGGCTTCCGGCTCGGACAGGCCCGGCAGGCCGATCGGCTCGGACCGCAGGAGGCCATCGAGATCGCTGGACGGCGCGGCGGTCACGGGCGGCAGGTCGACACCGGTCTTGTTCCAGCCGTCCAGTTCGAAGATCAGGGCCTCCTCCTGCAGCAGGCCGCGAGCGCCCGTCAGGGTTTCATGGCCGACAACGGCGTCATTAGCGGCTTCGGGACGCGTGGGGCGGCCGACATTGTTCATGCTCATTGGGCGAACACCTTGGTCAGGGCCTTGGCGAAAACATTGATGTCGATATCGAGCGTGGTCTCGGTGGCGGCGACCAGCAGCACGTCGTCCAGGCCGGCCTTGGCGTCGAGGCGCGAGAACGGCACCCCGGCGATGATGCCGTGACCTGCGAGAGTCTCGACGACCTCGGCGGCCTTGCCCGGAACCTTGATGGCGAACTCGTTGAAGAAGCGCGGCGTGAGGACCTCGACGCCCGGTACGGCCTTCAGCGCGTCGCGCAGGGCCAGGGCCTTCTGGTGGTTGACCGACGCCAGTTGGCGCAGGCCCGTCTCGCCCAGCAGGCTCATGTGGATCGAGAACGCCAGGGCGCACAGGCCGCTGTTGGTGCAGATATTCGAGGTGGCCTTGTCGCGGCGGATGTGCTGCTCGCGGGTCGACAGCGTCAGCACGAAGCCGCGCTTGCCGTCGGCGTCGACGGTCTCGCCGCACAGGCGGCCCGGCATCTGGCGGACGAACTTTTCCTTGCAGGCGAAGAGGCCGACATAGGGACCGCCGAAGTTCAGGCCGTTGCCGATCGACTGGCCCTCGGCCACGGCGATGTCAGCGCCCATTTCGCCCGGCGACTTCAGCAGCCCGTACGAGACCGCTTCGGTGGTGACCACGATCAGCAGCGCGCCGGCGGCGTGGGCCGCCTCGGCGATCTTGGTCACGTCGGTGACCGTGCCGAACACGTTCGGGGTCTGAACGACGACGCAAGCGGTGTCGGCGTCGATGGCGGCGATCACCGCGTCCTCGGCGTCGACGGCGGCCGGCAGGGCCTGGGTGGTGACGCCGGCGGCGTGGGCCAGGGTCTCGATCGCGCCGAGATAGTGCGGGTGCAGGCCGCCCGACATCACCGCTTTGTTCTTGCGGGTGACGCGCTGGGCCATCATCACGGCCTCGGCCGCGCCGGTCGAACCGTCATAGAGCGAGGCGTTGGCCACTTCCATGCCGGTCAGGGCCGCGACCTGGGTCTGGAACTCGAACAGAACCTGCAAGGTGCCCTGGGCGATTTCCGGCTGGTACGGGGTATAGCTGGTCAGGAACTCCGACCGCTGGATGATGTGGTCGACGGTGGCCGGCACATGGTGGCGATAGGCGCCGGCGCCGCAGAAGAACGGCCCCTCCCCCGCCGCGCGATTACGACGGGCCAGGCCCGCCATCTCGCGTTCGACATCCAGCTCGCCGGCATGGTGCGGCAGGTCGACCGGCGCGTCGCGACGGGCCGAGGCCGGCACGTCGACAAAGAGGTCGTCGATCGACTTGACGCCGATCGCGCCGAGCATCTCGACGCGGTCTTCGGGGGTCAGGGGGAGGTAGCGCATGTTCTTGTCCTGCTCCCTTCCCCCTCGGGGGAAGGGGTCTTGGTTACAGCGTGGCGAGGAAGGCTTCGTAGGCGTCGCGATCCATCAGGGCGTCGACCTCGGCCGGGTTCGACAGCTTGATCTTGGCGAACCAGCCGCCGCTTTCCGGCAGGGCGTTGACGGTCTCCGGCGCGTCGGCCAGTTCGCCGTTGCCCTCGATCACCTCACCCGACACCGGGGCGTAGACGTCCGAAGCGGCCTTGACGCTCTCGACGACGGCCAGGCCTTCGCCCTGCTTGACGACCTTGCCCGCTTCAGGGGTCTCGACGAACACCACGTCGCCCAGCTGCTCGGCGGCGTAGGCGGTGATGCCAACGGTGGCCACGTCGCCTTCGACGATGACCCACTCGTGATCCTTGGTGAAACGCATCTGGGTGAGTCCCCTGAGTTTAGAGTTTGCGGACGTAACGGTTCGGAACGAAGGGGCTCGCCACCACCTCGGCGGCGGCCGGCTTGCCCCGGACGATGACCTTGAGCTTCGTGCCCACCGCCGCATAGGCCGGCGGGGCGAAACCGATGGCGATCGGGTAGCCGAGGCTGGGCGCGAAGCCGCCGCTGGTCACCTTGCCGATGACATTGCCTGCTTCGTCGGCGATCTCGGCGCCTTCGCGGGCCGGCGCGCCTTCCAGCACCTTGAGGTTCACACGGACTCGCGACAGCTCGCCGGCCAGTTCCTTGGCGATGCGGGCCGCGCCGAGGTAGTCGCCGGCCTCGCGGCGCGACTTGCCGACGGCGAAGTTCAGGCCCGCCTCGATCGGCGAGACGGTCTCGTCCAGGTCGTGGCCATAGAGCGGCAGGCCCGCTTCCAGGCGCAGGCTGTCGCGGGCGCCGAGGCCAATCGGCTTGACGCGCTCGTCGGCCAGCAGGGTGTTCCAGACGCGCTCGGCGGCCTCGGCCGGGACCGAGATCTCGTAGCCGTCCTCGCCGGTATAGCCCGAACGCGAGATGACCGCGTCGACGCCGAAGGCGGTCAGGGCGCGAGCGTCCATGAACACCATCTCAGCCGCTTCGGGCACATGGGCGGCCAGCACGGCGGCGGCCTCGGGACCTTGCAGCGCCAGCAGCGCGCGGTCTTCCAGGCGGGTCACGGTGGCCTCGCCCGTCAGTTCACGGGCGATGATGGCGTAGTCGTTGTCCTTGCAGGCGCCGTTGACCACGACGAACAGGCCGTCGTCATCGGGACGCGCGGTCATCAGGTCGTCAACGATGCCGCCCTCGGCGTTCAGCAGCACGCCATAGCGCTGCTTACCGGCTTTGAGGCCCTGGTAGTCGGCCGAGACGACCTTCTCGAAGCTCTTGGCGGGGTTCTCACCGCGGATGCGGGCCTGACCCATGTGCGAGACGTCGAACAGGCCGGCGTGCTCGCGCGTCCACAGGTGCTCCTTCAGAACCCCGTCCTTGTACTGCACCGGCATGGAATAGCCCGCGAACGGCACCATGCGGGCGCCGGCCGCCACATGGGCGTCGTAGAGCGGGGTCTTCTTCAAATCTTGGTCGGACACGCGGCGGGGCTCCAAGCGGGGTCGGCGACGGGACCGGCTCACGCCGGCAAGTCGCCCCCGCTGTCCCTTGAGCCTGAGAGATTCCGGCCTCGCCCCTCTGCCGGACGGGTTTGGCCTTGCTCCTTCGGCGAGCCTCTCCGGTGGAGAGGCTGCTTTCCAGCGTTCCTAAACCCGCGCGGTCCTTTTGCCTGAGCGTTTCCGGGGCGGTTGCGCCTTCGGCCTCGGGAGCGAATCCCGATGTCTCCCGCGAGGGTCGTTGGGGTCATGCGGGAGGCGGCCGTGCGAGTCAAGCACGGCCTGCCCCATCACGGAACGAGATCCCCGAACCAGTCCGTCTCGCCGATCGGGGGGCCGGGGGGGACCTCGACCTTGGCCTTGCCGCCCTCGACCAGGGCCGCAAGGCGTCCGCCGGTCTCGTCGGCGACGATGCCGGCCAGGAGCCGCGCCTGGGCCCGGTCAGCGCTGTCGCCGCCCGCCTTGGCCAGACCCTTGCCCCAGTCGGCGAGGCGCGCGCGGATCACCGCGGCGGCCGTGGGCGCGAGGGTCTTGTCGTTCAGGGTCTGGGCCAGGCTGACCACCAGGCGCTGCCGGACGCGCCGCGCCAGCTCGGCCTGGCGTCCCGTGGCCTTGCCGTCGAAGGCGACAGCGGCCAGCGCCTTGTCCATCACGCCGTCGAGCCCGAGCTGGCCAGGATCGCGGCGCTTGGCCTCGACCAGGCGGTTGAGGCGGGCGGGCGCGAACAGCGCGCTCCAGACAAGGTCGGCCGCCACCTCGGACGCGGCGGGCAGGTCGAAGACCGGCCCCTGGCCGAAGGTCTCGATGTCGTAGGCCTTGTCGTTCCCCTGCGACTGGCCCGAGGTCAGCACGTCCAGCGCCTTGTCATTCAGGTCGAGGGCGCCCGGCGACAGGGTCCGCAAAAGGGCGTCGACGGCGGCGGCCTGACGGTCGGCCGGCACGACCTTGCTGGCCTCATGGGCGTCGCCCTCGGCGCCGTAGGTGAAGTCGATCCCACCGACCAGCTTGGCGGTCGCGTCGATCTGGTAGCGATGGAAGATATAGATCGGCACGATGACGCGCCGCAGGTCGGCGACCGAGGCGCTCTTGGGCAGGTTGGCAAGACCGAAGCGGTCCAGCGCGACCTTGCGCACGGCCATCAGGTGATCAAGCTCGGCGACCGGATCACTGCCGTTGTCCCAGACCGCGCCCAGCGGATGGGCCGTGTCGGCGCTGCGCGCATCCTCGTCCGACACATAGCGCAGACCGGCGGCCTGGCTCCTGTCGGCCTTGGCCTTCAGCCAGGCCTTCTCGTCGACGCCGGTCGGGGCGGGACCGTACAGCCAGTCGATGGCGAACTTGTCCCAATCGCCGACGCCCCGGCCATAGGCGTCGGTGAAGTCGAGCTTGCCGTCCTTCAGCGCGATCTTCGGCGCTGGATAGTCCATCACCGAGGCGCGGCCGCCATAGGTGCTGGCGGCGAAGTTGTGCTGCAGACCGATCGAGTGGCCGATCTCGTGGGTGGCCAGTTGGCGCAGGCGGGCCAGGGAGATCTCGATAGGATCGTTGGGACCGCCCTTGCCGGTGGCGTCGGAGCCGGCCAGGCCCTCGAAGATCAGGCGATCCTGGCGAATGCGCTGCGAGCCCAGCAGCACGTCGCCCTTGACGATCTCGCCGGTGCGCGGATCGACCACCGCATGGCCGTAAGACCAGCCACGCGTCTGGCGGTGCACCCAGTTGACGACGCTGTAGCGCGCGTCCAGCGGGCTGACCCCCTGTGGCAGGACCTCGACCTTGAAGGCGTCGATGAAGCCCGCCGCCTCAAAGGCCTGGGCCCACCAGCGCGCGCCGTCCATCAGGGCCGAGCGCACCGGCTCGGGCGCGGCGCGATCGATGTAGAACACGATGGGCTTCTTGACCGGCGAGCGCGCGGCGGTCGGGTCGGTCTTCTCCAGCCGAAAACGATGGACGAGGCGATGCACGATCGGCTCGTTCAGCGGCGCGGAATAGTCGGCCACGGTGTGATCGATCACGCCCACGCGCGGATCGTTCTGGCGCGGTTGATAGCCGGGCTCGGGCAGGGCGACGAAGGAGTGGTGCAGGACGAGCGTGACGTTGCGCGGATCGGGAACAATACCGCGCACCTCCGCCCCAGGCTCATCGCCGACGAAGGTCTGAACGGCCTCGAGCTCGATGTTCTGTGGGAAGACGTTCACCGCGCCGGCGTCGGCGTAGGATAGGCCGTCATGGAGGCGGAAATCGCCCTGGCGGCTGCGCTTGAGCGTCCTGGCGACCCCTTGGGCGTCGCGGGTCAGGAACGAGGTGACATCCACCAGGAGGCCGCCATCCGGCCCTTCGGCCGCCACCGCGTTCGACCAGACGGTGGAGATCGGGAACGAGTCGGCCACCGCCTGGCGCTCGTCGGCTGAACCCCGCGCGGCCGAGAAGCCCCAGTTCTCGAACTGGGCCACAAGCTTGCCGCCCACCTTGCGGAAGGCGATGATCTGGGTGTCGCCGGGCGCTGAACGGTCCAGGCCCGTGGGGTTGGAGCCAAGACCCGCGCGCAGATAGGTCTGGTAGAGGTAGCGCCCCGCGATCCCGTCCGCGCCCGGCTTGGGCAGCAGCAACAGGACCCTGCCGTCCTTCTTGTCGACGAACACCGGAACCAGGCCGTCCTTGCGCTCGAGACCGGCCGTGGCCTGAGCGAACTTGTCGCCGGGCTTGGCGGGGACCTTCTCGGCCGCGACTACCGGACCGGCCATGGCCAAGGCGCAGGCGCCCGCCATCAGCGATTTCAAAAACGTCTTCCCCATGACCCCCTCGCGCCTTCACTCGGCCCAGACTGTCCTCTCGGCTAGGGGGAAATCAATCCACAACTCCAGGCACCCGTTTTGCGGGCGTCCGAACGCCCGGACAATCTGTCGCAGACCGGGTTACGATCACGTTTACCTTTGGCCGACCATCGTTCCAGCGCAGTTCAAGCTTGGCCATTCAACCTCCAGCTCATGGTTCAAATGCTGCGCCTCAATGCGTTCCTGAAACTCCTGACCGTCGCGCTGATGGTCGGCATGACGATCGCCATCGCTGCAGCGACGTTCGGCCTGCTGCATCTGCGGGTGGGCGGGCCGATCGCCAATCGCCAAGCCGCAGCCTTTGACCTCGTCGCCGACATCCTGCCGCCGCCAGCCTATCTGGTGGAGAGCATGCTGGTGGTCGAACAGGGCAGCCAGGATCCCAGCGCCGCCGAAGCCACCTTGGCTAAACTGGCCATGCTCCGCGCCGACTATGAGACGCGCGTCGCCTACTGGCGCAAGTCGGACATTCCCGAGGACGCCAAGGCTTCGCTCGAACGGCTGGACCAGCATGGTCGCGCGTTCTGGCGCGATTTGGACCAGACCTACGCGCCGGCCCTGAAATCGGGGGACGTGATCGCGGTCAACATGGCCGCGGCCAAGTTGGACGGTCACTATCGTCGGCACCGCGTTGGCGTGGACGAATTGACGGCGAAGGCGCGGGCGATGGTGACCACCGCCGCCCATGAGGCAGAGGCCGCCTCCCTCTCCGTGTTTGCGGGCCTGGGCGTGGTGGCGATCGGGATGCTCGGGATGATCCTTCTGGGCGTCGGCGCCCTGCGGAAACGGATTATCGATCCGCTGGCGCGCATGACCGCCTACATGGGCCGGCTCGCAGAGGGGGACTACTCGCAAGAACCGCCGATGCGCGAGCGCAAGGACGAAGTTGGCGACATGGCGGCGGCCGTTTCGGTGTTCCGCGCCGCCGCGATCGAACGTCGCCAGGCCGTTCAGCAGGAAAAGGCCCGCGAAGCGGCGGCCCGCGAGGAGGCTTACGCGGCGGCCGAAGCCGAGGCCCGGGGACGCCGCTCGTTCGTGGTCGACGCGCTCGACGAAGGCTTGCGCCGTCTGGCCCATGGCGACCTCTCACAACGGATCGACGCCGCCTTCCCCGAGGAGTTCGAACGCCTGCGGCGCAACTTCAACGACTCGATCACCACCCTCCGGGACACCATCCACCAGGTCGTCTCCAGCGCCAGCGCCGTCGGCGGCGGCGCGCGGCAGATCACCGTGGCGGCCGATGACCTCGCCCGGCGCACCGAACAGCAAGCGGCCGGTCTGGAGCAGACCGCCGCCGCGCTGGACGAGGTGACGGCCACGATCAAGACCACCGCGATCAACGCGCGCACCGCCTTCAACGAGGTCGCGCTGAGCCGCGAACTAATCGGCGCCTCCAGCGCCGTCGCAAGCGAGACCGGCGTCGCGATGGAGCGCATCGACGCTTCGTCGCGCAAGATCGGCCAGATCATTACTGTGGTCGACGAGATCGCCTTCCAGACCAACCTTCTGGCGCTCAACGCCGGGGTCGAGGCCGCGCGTGCGGGCGAGGCCGGGCGCGGTTTCGCCGTCGTGGCCATGGAGGTGCGGGCCCTGGCCCAGCGCTCGGCCGACGCGGCCAAGGAGATCAAGACCCTGGTCGAGGAGGCCAGCCGCAGTGTCGAGAACGGCGTCGAGCTGGTCGGCCGTGTCGGCGGCGAACTCACCGGCGTCGTCGCGCAATTCGGCAAGATCCAGACCCTCGTGGAGGGCATAGCCCAAGCAGCCCACGACCAGGCTACCGGCCTTGGCGAAGTCAATTCAGCGGTGGGCCAGATGGATCATGTGACCCAGCAGAACGCCGCCATGGTCGAAGAGACCACGGCCGCCAGCCACAGCCTCACCAACGAGGCCCGGCAGCTCGCTCAGCTGATGGAGCGCTTCCAGATCGAGGCTGGCGCGCGCACCATGGCCGCTTGATCCTTACATCCGATCCGGCGCTTCGATGCCCAGCAGCTCCAGCGCCAGTTCCAGCTGGCGCAGGGTGGTCTCGGCCAGGGTCAGGCGCGAGGCGCGCAGGGTTTCGGTGTCGGCGCTCATGATCGGGCAAGCCGCGTAGAACTTCGAGAACGACTGGGCCAGCTTGTAGGCGTGCTCGGCGACGAAGTTCGGGGCCTTCTTGTCATAGGCCTCTTGCAGCGCGCCCTCGAACGCGTCCAGCAGCATGGCCAGATCCCGTTCGGCCGGCTCGTGGATCTCGATGCGACCGGCCACGGCGCCGTTCTCGGCGGCGCGGCGCAGCACGCTCTTGATGCGCACCGACTGGTACAGCAGGTACGGGCCGGTCTTGCCCTCGAAGCTGGTGAAGCGGTCGAGATCGAAGACGTAGGAGGTGCCGCGGAAGTTCTGCAGATCGGCGAACTTCAGCGCCGCGACGCCGACCTTGTGGGCCGTGTCCTCGAACTGCTCTTCGGTCAGCTCCGCGCCCAGCCCCGCTTCGCGCAGGCGCTCGCGGGCCTTCTCGCGGGCCATCTCGATCAGGTCGTGGAGCTTCAGAACGCCGCCGGCGCGGGTCTTGAACGGCTTGCCGTCGGCGCCGTTCATGGTGCCGAAACCGATATGCTCCAGCGCGCCCTCTTCGGCGTAGCCGGCCAGATAGGCGGCCCGGAACACCGTCTCGAAGTGATCGGCCTGGCGCTGGTCCACGCAGTAGAGGATCAGGTGCGGGTCGAACGACTTTCGACGATCCAGGATCGTGGCCAGATCGGTCGTGCCGTACATGGCCGAGCCTTCCGACGACACCACCAGCAGCGGCGGCACGTCGCGCTTGTCGGTCTCGCGGGCCACGCGGACAATACGCGCCCCCTGGTCCTCGACCAGCAGGCCCTTGGCCTCCAGTTGCAGCACCATCGGCTCGATCAGGTCGTTGACGTCGCTTTCGCCCTTCCAGAGGTCGAAGTCGACGCCCAGCGCGTGGAATTCGCGCTCCAGGGCCACGCGGCTGACATTGACAAAGTGACGCCACAGCAGCCGATAGCCAAAGCGGCCGTTCTGCAGTTCGGCTGTCGCCTTGCGGGCGCGCTCCTTGAAGGCCGGATCTTCCTTCTGGCGCACCGAAGCGGCGGGATAGATGCGGTCGAGGTCGGCCAGGGTGATGCGCTTTTCGAACTCGGCCATCACCTTGGCCTCGTCGGCCGACGAGAAGCCGCGCGGGGCCTCCGGCAGCTTTTCCATCAAGGCGTTGATGAACGGGTCCTCGTCCATGATGGCGCTGATCAACAGGCCCATCTGGAAGCCCCAGTCGCCGAAGTGGGCGTCGCCCACCACATCGTCGCCCCGGAAGCGGTAAAGGCGCTTGATCGACTCGCCGATGATCGAGGCGCGCAGATGGCCCACGTGCATCGGCTTGGCGACATTGGGACCAGCGTAGTCGATCAGCACGCGGCGCGGCGTCTCAAGCAGATGGGCGCCGGTGCGCTCATCGGCGGCGATCTCACGCGCACGGGCCGAGAGGGCCTCGTCGCTGACACGCATGTTGATGAAGCCGACGCCAGCGATCTCCACCGAAGCCAGGCGCGGGTCGCCCTTCAGGATCTCGACGACCTGCACGGCGATTTCGCGCGGATTGCGCTTGGCGCTCTTGGCGGCGGCGAGGGCGCCGTTGCACTGGAAATCGGCCAGGTCTGGTCGGTCGGAAGCCGTGACGCGTCCGAACTCGGGAGGCAGTCCGGCGGCCTGGAAAGCGGCCGCGGCCGCCTCGCTCAAGGACCGCTTCAAATCGTTCATTGCTTGGTGGTCGTCCCTGGTTGGGTCTGGGGCTGCGTTGCCGGAGCCGTTTGGCCGGCATTGACCCGGAAGCGCTTGCCGTCGCGATTGAAGGCGGCCATTTCCGGCGTCACGTCGAAGCCCAGCAGGACCTCGAAATTGCTGCCGCTGACCTTGCCGTCAGCGCGGGGGATGGTGATCTGCTCGAGCGTCTCGCGCGCATAGACGCGGTCCTGACCCGAGGCGAAACTGACGGGCAGATCGAAGTATTCCTTGGCGATGACCGACTGGTTGCGCTCGGTCACCGCCACCCAGTAGCGATAGACGTGCTTGTCGCCGACGGCCTGCGGACCACGGCCGAACTGGAACAGCGCCTCGACGCGGATTTTGATCGGCTCGTCGCCCCGGTAGGCGCAGCCAGAGGTCAAACTCTGGATTTCGCCGGTGAAGCCGGCCTGCGAGGCGGACTCCTTGCCGTCCTTGAACTCGACATAGCGGCTGGCGTCGTACAGCACCTTCACATACGGGCACGGACCGGCGTTGCGCAGCTGCGGCAGCGGCGCCTTGGGCTGGTTCCATTCCTCGTCGCGCTTGCGCTTCTTGGCCCCGTCATCCTCGCCGCCGCCCTGGTCGCCGCGCGACTGGGCGTGGACGGCCGTCGCCGTGGTCGCGGCGATCGAAACAGCCATCAGGGCGCTGAGGGCGAGGGTGAAGGTGCGGCGCATGAAACGTCGATTCCGGACACAAGAGCCAAGCGGGGCCACAGCGCCCCGCCCGCGTCATGCAGCCTGATAAAGGCATATGCGTGACGTCGCAACGACGCAGACTCCTGGCGAACCGACGTTCGAGACGCTAGTTTCCACGCCATGAACGCCCAGACCCCGATCCGCCGCCCGATCTCCCTGGTGCTGGCCAGCCCGCGCGGCTTCTGCGCCGGCGTCGATCGCGCCATCCAGATCGTCGAGCGCGCCGTCGAGAAGTTCGGCGCGCCGGTCTATGTGCGGCACGAGATCGTCCATAACCGCCATGTGGTCGACCGCCTCAAGGCCCTGGGCGCGGTGTTCATCGAGGAGCTGGAAGAAGCGCCCGACGATCGCCCGGTCGTGTTCTCGGCCCACGGCGTGCCCAAGTCGGTGCCGGCCGAGGCCAAGGCCCGCCAGATGATCTATCTGGACGCAACCTGCCCGCTGGTCTCCAAGGTCCATGTCGAGGCCCAGAAGCACTATGACGCCGGCCGCGAGATCGTACTGATCGGCCACGCCGGCCATCCGGAAGTCATCGGCACCATGGGCCAGCTGCCCGAAGGCGCGGTCACCCTGATCGAAGACATCAACGACGCTGCGGCCTGGGAGCCCAAGGACGCCGCCAACGTCGCCTTCCTGACCCAGACCACCCTGTCGGTCGACGACACAGCGGACATGGTGGCTTTGCTGCGCGAGCGCTTCCCTGGCATCGCCGCCCCGCACAAGGAAGACATCTGCTACGCCACCACCAACCGCCAGGATGCGGTCAAGCATCTGGCCGAGCGGTCGGAACTGATCCTGGTGGTCGGCTCGAAGAACTCGTCCAACTCGGTGCGCCTCAAGGAGGTGGGCCTGAAGGCCGGCGCGCGCGACGCCCATCTGATCGACGACGCCAGCGGCCTCGACTGGACCTGGTTCGACGGCGTCTCGCGCGTGGGCCTGACCGCCGGCGCCTCGGCGCCCGAAGACCTGGTGCAGGGCGTCATCGACGCGATCTCGGCCCGCTTCGACACCACCGTCGAGGAGCTGGTGGAGGCGCGCGAGACGATCACCTTCAAGCTGCCGAGGCTGTTGACGGCTTAGGAGGAGCGTCTGTCCTCGCCTCGGCTGCGGTCCGATCGCGAAGCAACACTGCGCTTGCGCTCCCGGCCCAGGTCTCCGACATCTTGGCCATGACCATCCTCGAAGCCCCCGCCCCGCCCCGCGCGCCGATCAGTCCCAACGCCTTGATCCTGATCGCCGCCTGTCTGGGCCTCGGGTGGGCGGTGGCCAGCGGAATCGAGCCGCTGGGCGTCCTAACCTTCGCCTTCGTGGCCGCCGCCTGGGTGCTGAGCGTCGGGATCCACGAGTTCGGACACGCCTTCATCGCCTACAAGGCCGGCGACACGACGATCGTCGAGAAGGGTTATCTGACCCTCGACCCACTGAAATACTCCGACCTCTTCACGACGATCATCATCCCGCTGGTCGCCCTGGCCCTGGGCGGCATCGGCTTTCCCGGCGGGGCCGTTTATCTGCGCGAGGACCTGATGCGCTCGCGCGGTTGGCGGTCGCTGGCCTCGCTGGCCGGACCGCTGGGGACGCTGGTGGTGCTGGTCGTCATCGCCGTGAGCTTGCCGCTGGCGGCCGCCAGCCCGCCGCTGTTCAACGCCCTGTCGCTGCTGGCCATGCTGCAGGCCAGCGCGCTCGTTTTGAACCTGCTGCCCGTCCCGGGCCTCGACGGCTACGGCGTCATCCGCCCGTTCCTGCCCGAGGGCGTCCAGGCGCGCATGGTCAAGGTCGAGCGGGTCGGTTTCCTGATCCTGTTCGCCCTGATCTTCTGGGTTCCCGGCGTCAGCGAGTTCATCTTCGCCGCGGCCTTGACCATCACCGACCTCTTGGGCGTTTCGCGGCCCGCGATCGGCGAGGGTTGGCGAACCTTCCACTTCTGGGGCTCTTGACCTTCGGCCTCTGACCCCCTCTCCTTCAAACAAGCGTTTCAAGAAGAATGAGGGAGGGTTCGTCATGGCCTATGCGCCGTTCAACCTGTCGGGAAAGGTCGCCCTGGTCACTGGCGGCAACCGGGGCATTGGGCTTGGCATGGCCAAGGCCATGGCCCAGGCCGGCGCCGACATCGTCATCTGGGGCTCCAACCCAGAGCGCAACCTGGCCGCCGAGCAGACCCTGACCGCCCTGGGCGTGCGGGTGAAGGCGCAGACGGTCGACGTCTCGGACGAAGCCCAGGTCCGCGAAGGCATGGAAGAGGCCGTCGCCGCCATGGGCCGGGTCGACAGCGTCTTCGCCAACGCCGGTGTCGGCTATGGCTCGCCATCGTTCGTCGACATGAGCACCGAGGTCTATCGCAAGGTGCTAGCGGTCAATCTGGACGGGGTGTTCTTCACCCTGCGCGAGGCCTGCCGCCACATGGTCGAGCGCGCCAAGGCCGGCGATCCGGGCGGCTCGTTGGTGGGCGTCGCCTCGCTGGCGGCCATCGAGGGCGCGGCCCGCAATGAGGCCTACGCCGCCACCAAGGGCGCGGTGATCTCGATGATCAAGTCGGTCGCCGTCGAGCACGCCCGCTATGGCGTCCGCGCCAACGCCATCCTGCCCGGCTGGATCGCCACCGACATGACCGCCGGCGCCCAGGCCAACTCGGCCTTCGCCGAGAAGGTCATCCCGCGCGTGCCGGCCCGCCGCTGGGGCGAGCCCGAGGACTTCGGCGGCATGGCCGTCTATCTGGCCTCGGACGCCTCCAGCTATCACTCGGGCACGACCCTGGTGATCGATGGCGGTTACTCGATCTTCTAGGGCGGGCGTTCAGTGAGCGGATCGAACGCGCTGCGGGCAAAATACACGCGTCATCCCGGCCGAAGCGAAGCGTAGAGCCGGGACCCAGGAGCCGGCGCAGTGCGGTCGCCCCTGGGTCCCGGAGCGCCTCTCCGAGGCTTCCGGGATGACGAGGAATTTTCGTTGTTTACCTGGCGGTGGTCAGGATCAGTGTTTATTGGACTCCAGAGTCCAGTGAAAAGCTATTGAAAACAGGGGGTTGCGCGGGCGGCCCGTCGGTGTGAAGCTTCCTTCCACGGTAGCCTGGACGAGAAGATCCGGGCGCCGACGAGGAAACGAGAGAGATGACGCCCCAAGACGTTGTCAGCCTGGCGCCGCCGCGCGGCTTCCTGATGATGCTGGCCTTGGCCTTTACCGGCATGATGGCCTGCTTCTGGACGCATGGCGCGGACCTGGAAGCCGAGTTGGTCCGCCGCGATTAGAGCTCGCTCAAGACCCGGCTGAAGTTTCGGCCAGCACCCGCTCGTACGCCGCCTGTAGTTCCGCGCTGACGCGTCGAGTCGGCGTGGGCGCGCCCAGATGGATCGCCCGCAGTTCGTCCATGAACGCGGCCCACATCTCAGGCCCGCCCGCCTCCAGTAGCTCGGCGCGGATCGCCAGCAGCGGCGTGGTCGGCGTATGCCGCCGCCCCCAGGCTCCCATCTGCGCCATCAGCGGCACCAGCTGGATAGACGGTTCGGTCAGGCTGTAGACCGCCTTCTGCTTGTGGCTTGGGTCATCGACCCGCGACAGCAGCCCGTTGGCCACCAGGCGCTTGAGCCGGTCGGCCAGAACGTTCGAGGCGATCCCTTCCTCCGACCGGCTCAAGAGCTCGCGATAGTGGCGACGGCCGCCGAACATCACGTCGCGCAGGACGATCAGGCTCCAGCGGTCGCCCAGCACTTCCAGCGTCAGGTTGATCGGGCAGCCCGACCGCAGGGTGTTCGACATCGTCGCGTCCAAAACTGCTTGCGATGTAGGATCGGTATGGCTAGATGGCAACTGATTGCAAAATGCAACCAGATTGAGACCGCCTGTGACCCTGTCGCTCTACGCCCATCCGTTCTCGTCCTACTGCCAGAAGGTGCAGATCGCGTTCTATGAGAACGCCGTGCCCTTCACCTATCGCCTGCTGGGACCCGAGGACCCCGCCGCCATGGAGGAGCGTCAGGCGCTCTGGCCGCTGGGCCGTTTTCCGGTGGTCGTCGACGATGGCGTCACGGTGGTGGAGTCCAGCATCATCATCGAGCACCTGCAGCTTTTTCACCCCGGTCCGGTCAAGCTGCTGCCGGACGACCCCAAGGCGGCGCTGAAGGTGCGTTTTCTGGATCGGTTCTTCGACAACTACGTGATGACGCCGATGCAGGTCCCGGTGTTCGAGTCCCTTCGGCCCGGTGGCGGCCGTAAGGAGGCGATGGCCGAAGCGGCGGTGGCGCTCGACACCGCCTATCAGTGGCTGGAAGAGCATCTCGCCGCCCCCTGGGCGGCGGGCGAGGATTTCACGATGGCGGACTGCGCAGCGGCCGCCTCGCTGTTCTACGCCGACTGGGTGCGGCCGATCGGCGAGGCGTTCCCGAAGGTGCGCGCCTATCGCGCGCGGCTATTGGCCAGACCCTCGATCAGCCGCTGCGTCGAGGAGGGGCGCCCCTATCGGCATTACTTCCCGCTGGGCGCGCCCGACCGCGACTGACCTAGCGGCAGGCTTGTGAGGCCGCGATCCCGCCCCGATCCTCTCCGGAAATACGGGGAGGAACGACCATGGGCCTGCGCACGCCGCTCTGCGATCTCCTGGAAATCGAGCATCCGATCCTGCTGGCCGGCATGGGCGGGGTGTCCTACGCCCCGCTGGCCGCCGCCGTTTCGAACGCCGGCGGCTACGGCGTGCTGGGCATGGCCGGAACCAGCCCAGACTTCATCCGCGCCCAGATGCGCGAGGTCAAAAGCCTGACCGACAAACCGTTCGGCGTCGACCTGCTGGCCGCCACGCCCGATGCGCTGACGGCCAGCGTCGAGGTCATCATCGAGGAGGGCGCATCGTCCTTCGTCGCCGGTTTGGGCGTGCCCATGCCGATCATCGAACGTCTGAAGGCCGCAGGGCTGAAGGTGATGGTCGTCTGCGGGGCGGTGAAGCACGCGGTCAAGGCGGAAGCCGCCGGCTGCGACGCAGTCATCTGCCAGGGCGGCGAAGGCGGGGGCCACACTGGCCTTGTCGGCACCCTGCCCCTGGTGGCCCAGGCGGTCGAGGCGGTCAAGATTCCGGTGGTCGCCGCCGGCGGCCTGCACGACGGACGGGGGTTGGCGGCGGCGCTGGCGCTCGGCGCGCAAGGCGTCTGGATGGGCACCCGGTTCATCGCCTCGCACGAGGCGCACGCTGGCGATCTCTATCGTCAGGCGGTGGTCGAGGCGGCCGATGAGGACACCGTCCGCACCCGCTGCTACTCCGGCAAGCCGATGCGGGTGAAGAAGAACCCCTATGTCGACGACTGGGAGTCCCGCCCAGGGGACATCCAGCCTTTCCCGCAGCAGGCCATGGTCTCGATCCGCAACGGCGCTATGGGCGGCATCGGCGGACAGATCGACGGGCTGGACGCCGACAAGTCGTGCTTCGCCATGGGCCAGAGCGCCGGCGGCGTGCGCGAGATCCTGCCGGCCGGCGAGATCGTGACGCAGCTGATGGCCGAGGCCGAGGCGGCGCTGGCCAGGGCCTCGTCCTTCAGGACCTAAAGCTCGACCTTCGGCAACAGGCGATGGAAATGGGCCTCGACGGCGTCGTGGCATTCGCACGCCCGCTTTTCGAGAGCGGTCCGGTCCAGCACCTCCACGCGGCCGCGGCCGATATGCAGGATCCCGGCGTCCTGCAGCGTGCGCGCCACCGCGCTGATCGTCGTGCGCTGGACGCCCAGCATCTGCGCCAGGGTCTCCTGGGTCAGGCGGATCGGCTCGTCGCCTGAGCGGTCATGGGCGAACAGCAACCAGCGGCAGGCTCGCTGCTCGATCGGGTGCAGCGCGTTACACGCCACCAGCTGCATCATCTGGGCGATCATCACGTCGGCATAGCGATCGAACAGGTCGCCGACGGCGGGAACCCGCGTCTTCACCTCCTCAAGCCGCGCGGTCGGCAGGCTGAAGGCCTGACCCGGCGTCCGCACCACCGCGCGGCCATAGGCGGGCTTGTAGCCCGCGCTGACCACCCCGCCGATCGCGCCTTCCAGGCCGACGCTGGCGGCCTCGATCTCCTGTCCGTCGGGAGAGACCACCAGCAGCGACACCTGAGTCGGGCCGCACGGCAGGTAGGTGGTTTCAACATCGTCGCCGACGTCGAACAGCAAGTCGTCGCTCGCCAGCTCGACGGAGGTCAAATGCGGCGCGAGCGCCGACAAGGCGTCGGGGCGTAGAGCCGCGAGCAGACGATTGGCGGAAAAAGGCGGCGTCCCGCCCTCGGCGGCGCGGACAATGCGGGTAATGGCGGTCATCGGGACCTCCCCTGAAGCTTGGCCTGTATGTAGCGCGCCACGCCCAGCTTAGTTTCCCGTGGACGACGAGACTCTTCCGAAGCACGCTCCGGCGGACGCGGGGGAGAAGACGATGATCGCGCGAAAGCATCTGCGGCGGCGGCTCAGCCAGTACGGGGCGCTGTGGCTGGGCGGGTTCGTCGGCGTGCTTCTGGCGATGGCCGTTCTGGTCTTTGGCGTCGGCGCGCCCTTGGCGGCCTCCGCCGACCTGGTGCTGCCGGTGGCTCTGGCGCTATTGGCGCTGGCGGTGATCGCCGGCGTGGGCGTCACCTTGGTCAAGGACATCGGCCTGTCGACCAAGTCGCTGATCACCGCGCTCGCACTCCTGCTGCTGCTGCCGTTGCTGTGGGCGCCGGTGCTGGCGGTGGTGGTCACCGCCGCGGTCGCGGGCGCGTCTGTCGAATATTCCAGCGTCTATGCGGAGTTCCGGATCGCGGTCAGCAACCTGATCTATCCGCTCGTCGCCATGCTGGGCGAAGACCCTCTGATCAGCCTGGTGTGGCAAGCGTTCCAGATCGTCGCCTCCATCGTCGGCGCGATCGCCTCGGCCTTGCAGGTCTGGCGGTTCATCAAGCCGCTGCTCTACGCGCCCGACGAGGCCGAGACCGCTTAGCTGAGAAGTGTCGGACCTGGAAAAACCCAGTCGTCTTCCTGCTCATGCAGCAACACCGGCAGGCCGACGCCCGCCGGGAACTCCGCCAGGCGCCGGACAGCCGCCTGAGCCTGGCTTCGCGTCTCATAAGCGCCGAACCGAAGGTTTTCACCAACGATCGCCCAATGGTCGCCAACGCGCACCACGCCGTAATGCACCTCAGTCATGATCAGACCTCCTTGCAGCGCCCACAGGGAAAGCCCGAACCGTGGCGATCGCAAGGCCTTTATCGGGCGAGCGTTTTTCCTTCTCGTGGCGAGGTTTGGCCGACAACCGGCGGCGTGTCCGCTCGCCCGCTGGGCGGCGTGGTCGTGACAGCGGCCCAGGAGTTGGCGATAACGGGCTCATGTCGCGACCGCTTCTCATCGGCGTTCTGTTGGCGAGCCTGCTCGCCGGTCCGGTCCTGGCCCAGGAAAGGCCGCCCGAAGACCGTCAGCGTCTGCTCGATCTGGCCTATGCCCTGGGCGAGAGCCACGCCCTGCGCCAGACCTGCCAGGGCGAGGGCGACCAGTACTGGCGCTCGCGGATGGTGCGGCTGACCGAGGTGGAACAGGCCGACCAGGCCTTCGACGCCCAGATGCGCGAACGGTTCAATACCGGCTTCGCCTCGCGTCGCAGCGAGTACCCGCTGTGCGACGAGGCCAGCCGGAAGGCCGAGCGGGCGGTGGCGCACAAAGGCCAAGCCCTGGCCCAGAAGCTTTCCCAGGCCATGCGCGAGGTTCACCGCGCCGCAGCGTCACCGGATTTCATGGCGGACGAGGCCCGAGCGCGCTAACCTCCACCCAACTTCAAGTTGGAGGAGCGACCGTCTTGAGCGGCATCGTCGTACTGGTTTTTCTGGTCTTCGCCTTCGTCCTCCTGTTCAGCGCGATCAAGATCGTGCCGCAGGGGCGCGAGTTCACGGTCGAGCGCTTTGGCCGCTACACCCGCACGCTCAAGCCCGGCATCTCGATCCTGACGCCGTTCTTCGAGACGGTGGGCCGCAAGGTCAACATGATGGAGCAGGTCCTGGACGTGCCCCAGCAAGAGGTCATCACCAAGGACAACGTGTCGGTGAAGGTCGACGCCATCGTCTTCATCCAGGTCATGGACGCCGCGGCCGCCGCCTATCGGGTCGACAATCTGATGTACGCCATCACCCAGCTTGCGCAGACGAACCTGCGTACGGTGGTCGGGGCGATGGAGCTGGACGAGGTGCTCAGCCAGCGGGACGCGATCAACACGCGCCTTCTGTCCACCATCGACCACGCCACCGGCCCGTGGGGCGTCAAGGTCGCGCGGATCGAGATCAAGGACCTGACGCCGCCCGCCGACATCACCAACGCCATGGCCCGACAGATGAAGGCCGAGCGCGAGCGGCGTGCCGTGATCACCGAGGCCGAAGGCGAGAAGCAGGCCCAGATCGCGCGCGCCGAAGGTCAGAAACAGTCGGCGATCCTGCAGGCCGAAGGGCGCCGTGAGGCCGCGTTCCGCGACGCCGAGGCCCGTGAACGGGAGGCCGAGGCCGAGGCGAAGGCGACCGCCTTCGTCTCCGAAGCTATCGCCAAGGGCGACGTCAACGCCATCAACTATTTCGTCGCCCAAAAGTACGTCGAGGCCTTCGCCGAGCTGGCCAAGAGCCCGCAGCAGAAGACCGTGATCGTCCCTGCCGACTTCGCCGGCCTGACCGGCACGGTCGCGGGCGTGGGCGAACTGATCAAGTCGCTGGGCGCCGACACGTCGCGCCCGACACCGCCCCCGCGCGGCGCGACCAGCGCCCCGGTCGGCGGCAAGCGCGGGGAGTAGGCGGATGGACGCGATCGCCGGCTTCCACGCGCTGCATCCCTTCTGGCTCTGGCTGGCCGTGGCGGCCGCCTTCCTGGCCGTCGAGGTGGCCACGGGCACGGGGTGGCTGCTGTGGTCAGCCGCCAGCGCCTTCGTCGTCGGGATCGTCGCCCAACTTATGCCGATGAGCTTCGTCATCGAGCTGGGCCTTTTCGCGGCCCTGGCGATCGCGTCGACCTTCCTGGCCAAGCGCTATCTGCGGCCGGTGCTGGACGCCACGGGACCGGACCTCAACGACCCCATGCAGCGTCTGGTCGGCCAGCGCGGCCAGGTCCTGTCGACCTTCGAGCAAGGGCGTGGCCGCGTTTTCATCGACGGCAAGGACTGGGCGGCCGAGACCGACGAGGCGATCCCGGCGATCAGCCAGGAGGTCGTGGTGGTCGGGGTGGACGGCTCCATTCTGAAGGTGCGCAAGATCCCGGCCTGAGCGCTCTGCTGACAGTTCGCGGCGCGCGGCCCTGTACTTCGCGCGGCGGGACACCATCTAGGCCGTCATGGGCGGCCGAGAGGCCGCGCGGCGCTGCATCGCCGCGCGTGAAGGGGTAAGGCGTGACATCCATCATTTCGGTACAGGGTCTGACCAAGACCTATGCGTCGGGCCATCAGGCCCTCAAGCGGATCGATCTCGACATTCGGCAGGGCGAGATCTTCGCGCTCCTGGGGCCGAACGGGGCGGGCAAGACCACCCTGATCAGCATTATCTGCGGCATCGTCAATCCAAGCCAGGGCGTGATCCTGGCCGACGGCCACGACGTGGTGCGCGACTATCGCGCCGCCCGCACCAAGATCGGCCTCGTGCCGCAGGAGCTGCACACCGACGCCTTCGAGACGGTCTGGGCCACGGTCAGCTTCTCGCGCGGACTGTTCGGCAAGGCGCGCAACGACGCCCTGATCGAGAAGATCCTTCGCGACCTGTCGCTCTGGGACAAGAAGGACAGCAAGATCATGGCGCTGTCGGGCGGCATGAAGCGCCGGGTGATGATCGCCAAGGCGCTGAGCCATGAGCCGACCATCCTGTTCCTGGACGAGCCGACGGCCGGCGTCGACGTCGAGCTGCGGCGCGACATGTGGGAGATGGTCCGCAAGCTGCGTGAGAGCGGCGTCACGATCATCCTGACCACCCACTATATCGAGGAGGCCGAGGAGATGGCCGACCGGATCGGGGTGATCAACAAGGGCGAGATCATCCTTGTCGAGGATAAGACCGTCCTGATGCGCAAGCTGGGCAAGAAGCAGCTGACCGTGCACCTGAAGGAGCCGCTGTCCGCCCTGCCCGCCGCCCTGGCCGACGCCTCGCTCAGCCTGGCCAATGAGGGCGCCGACCTCGTCTATACGTTTGACGCCCAGGCCGAGGACACGGGCATCGCCGAGCTGCTGGGACGCCTCTCTGAGCAGGGCGTCGAGTTCAAGGACCTGAAGACCGACCAGAGCTCGCTGGAAGACATCTTCGTCAGCCTGGTGAGGGCCCCGCAATGAACCTCTACGCGATCAAGGCCATCTACAGGTTCGAGATGGCGCGGTGGTTCCGCACCCTGGCCCAGAGCGTCATCTCGCCGGTGCTGTCGACCAGCCTCTATTTCGTGGTCTTCGGCTCGGCGATCGGCTCGCGCATGCAGGCCATCGACGGGATCAGCTACGGCGCGTTCATCGTGCCGGGCCTGATCATGCTGTCGCTGCTGAGCGAAAGCATCTCCAACGCCTCGTTCGGCATCTACATGCCCAAGTGGGCGGGCACGATCTACGAGCTCCTGTCGGCGCCGGTGGCCTGGTACGAGACGGTGGCCGGCTATGTCGGCGCGGCGGCGACCAAGTCGATCTGCCTCGGCTTGCTGATCCTGGCCACCGCGCGGATCTTCGTGCCGTTCGAGATCGCCCACCCGTTCGTGATGCTGCTGTTCCTGGTGCTGACCTCGGTCACCTTCAGCCTGTTCGGCTTCATCATCGGGGTCTGGGCCGACGACTTCCAGAAGCTGCAGATCGTGCCGCTCCTGATCGTCACGCCGCTGACTTTCCTGGGCGGCAGCTTCTACTCGATCAAGATGCTGCCCGAGATCTGGCAGAAGATCACCCTGTTCAACCCGGTGGTCTATCTGATCAGTGGCTTCCGGTGGGCCTTCTACGGCCAGTCGGACGTCGGGGTCGGGATCAGCCTGGGCATGACCGGCGTCTTCCTGGCGGCATGCCTGGGCGCGGTCTGGTGGATCTTCCGGACCGGGTATCGGCTGAAGGCTTAAAGGTCTGTCCCAGAGCCCGACCATCCCCGTGTCATCCCGGACGGCCCGCAGGGTCGATCCGGGACCCAGGGGCGGCGCGCAGGGTGGTCCCTCACCCCCTGGGTCCCGGCGCTCCGCTTCGCTGCGGCCGGGATGACACGAAAACGAGGGCTACTCGGTTTTATCCTCGACCGCCTTCAACCCCTTCATACCGCCCGCCCTGGCGCCCTTGGCGACGAGGGCGGTTTCGGCGCGGCGAACCATGGCGCGTTCGCCGTTGAAGGCGGCCAGGGCCAGGCAGGCCTCGAAGAAGCCGGGATCGGCGCGGGTGTCGATGGGGGGCTGCTGGACAAGCAGGTGCAGGCCGCGCGCGCGGAGCTTCAGCACGATGTCCATCACCGCGACCAAATCTCCGCCCAGGGCGTGCAGGCTGGGAGCGGCCAGGACGCCGCTCGGCTCCAGCGCCTCGACGGCCCGCTCCAGCCCCGGCCGCACGACGCCAGAGGCCAGGCAGCGGTCGCTGAACACCTGCTCGCACCCCAGCAGCAGAAGTCGTTCCTCCTGGGCCGGGCTGAAGAACACCCCCGGCGCGGGCGGGACGCGGTAATAGCCGACGATTTTCATCCCGGCTGACTCGCAGACGCGCCGCGCGCTGGCGAGGGGAAAACCACGACCGCCCACAGACTTCGTGGGCGATCGTGGCGAGCCGCCTATTGAGACTCCAGAACTCCGGCCACAAACGCCGCCCAGGGCGTCGTCGGGCGTCCGATCAGGCGCGAGAGCCGCCGATCTGCGTTGAACAGCGCGCCCTGGGCCGCGCCGACGTCGGACTGGGCGAGCATGGCGGCCACGGGCGGGGGCAGGCCGATGCTCTTCAGAACCTCGGCGTAGGCGTCTTCCGGCAGATTGTTGTAGGGCAGGTCCCGCCCCGTCTGGCGCGAGGTCTCGGCGGCGAGCTCGGCCATGGTGAAGGCCTCGTCGCCCGCCAGTTCGTAGGTCTGGCCCTCGTGCCCGTCGCTGGTCAGTACGATCGCCGCAGCGTCAGCATAGTCGGCCCGGGCGGCGGCGGAGATGCGGCCCTGATCCGCGCTGCCGACGAAAGCGCCGGCGTGCAGCGCGCCGACGATCGCGCCGGCATAATTCTCCAGGTACCAGCCGTTGCGCAGCAGGGTGTAGGCAAGCCCGGACTCGCGGATCATCGCTTCGGTGGCGCGGTGTTCCACGCCCAGGCCGATCGGTGTGTCGTCGGCCCTCAGGATGCTGGTGTAGGCGATCCGCTTCACGCCGGTCGCCTTGGCGGCCTCGATCACGTTGCGGTGCTGCGCCACCCGCTGGCCGATCGCGTCGCTGGAGATCAGCAGCAGGACGTCGACCCCCGCGAGGGCGGCGGCCAGGGTCGCGGGCTCGTCGTAATCGGCGGCGCGGACCTCGACGCCCAGGTCGGCCGCCTTGGCCGGGTCGCGGACCAGGGCGACGAGGGACTCGGCCGGCGCGCGGGTCTTCAACTGCTCGATGACCAGGCGGCCCAGTTGGCCGGTGGCGCCGGTGACGGCGATGATCGTCATGTTCCTGCTCCTTTTTAGCGGACAAGCATCACCTAGTCGCATTGCTTATTTTTCGTAAGTACGCACATAAAGGTAAGCATGAAACTGAATGACCTTCCTTCGGAGACGCCGCGTCGCCCGCTGTCCCAACTGCTGGCCGATGGAGTGTTGCAGGCGGACCTGATGGTCGCCGCCTGCCCTTCGCGCGAGGTGCTCAACCACGTCACCAGCCGATGGGGCGTTCTGGTGCTGATCGCGCTGGAGAGCCGCACGCTGCGGTTCAGCCAGCTCAAGCGCCAGATCGGCGGCGTCAGCGAGCGGATGCTGGCACAGACCCTGAAACTGCTTGAGAGCGACGGCTTCGTGCGCCGCGAGGCCTTCGAAGTCGTGCCGCCCCATGTCGAGTACAGCCTGACGCCGCTGGGTCTGGAGGTCGCCGAGCGGGTCCGGGGCCTAGCCGACTGGATCGAGATCAACCTTGGCCGGATCCTGCCCAACTGGCCCCCCGAGCACCTCGCGGCCTACGCGCCGGAGGCTGTGGCCTAGCCTCTCGCGAACCGCGCCCGGTACGCGCCGGGCGTGGTCGAGAATTGCCGCCGGAAGTGATGGCGCAGGGCCGGCGCGCCCAGCCCCACCGCCTCGGCGACCTGATCGACGCCGACGGAGGATGTCTCCAGCAAGTCGCGGGCGCGGGCCAGCCGCTCGGCCAGCAGCCAGCGCGCTGGCGTCTGGCCTGTCGCGGCCTCAAACCGGCGCAGGAAGGTGCGCTGGCTCATGCCCGCCACGGTAGCCAGGGCCTTGATGGTGTGATCGCCGGCGAGATCGGCGCGCATCCGGTCCAGAACCGGCGACAGGCGCGAGGCCTCGTGCGCGACCGGCACGGGCCGGTCGATGAACTGCGCCTGGCCCCCGTCGCGATGCGGCGGGATCACCAGCCGGCGGGCGACGCTGTTAGCGGCCTCCGGCCCAAAGTCCCGGCGGATCAGGTGCAGCCCCAGGTCCAGGCCCGCCGCGCTGCCGGCCGAGGTCAGCAGCTCGCCCTCGTCGACATAGAGCACGTCAGGCAGGACCTCGATCGCCGGATAGCGCATCCGTAACGTCTCAGCATAGCGCCAGTGGGTCGTCGCGCGCCGGCCATCCAGCAGGCCCGTCGCCGCCAGCACGAAGACGCCGGAGCAGATCGACATCAGCCGCGCGCCACGCGCGTGGGCGGCGATCAACGCGTCGATCAAGGCCGGCGGGACGGGATGCTCCGCGCCGCGCCAGCCCGGCGCGACGATGACGCTGGCCCGCGACAGCAGCTCAAGGCCGCCGTCCGCGGCGATCCGCACGCCGCCGAGACCGCGCAGCTCGCCCGGCTCCACGGCGGCGGTGGCGAAGCGGTACCAGCCCTCACCCATCTCGGGCCGAGGCAGGCCGAACAGCTCGACCACCACGCCGAACTCGAAGGTGCAAAGGCCGTCATAGGCGAGGGCCACGACCAGCGGCGAGGCGTTTGGCATGATCTTTACGGTCAATGTCGATCTTGCCAACTAACGCGGAAGTCTGGACCACGGCAAGTGTGGTGGCGTTCGTAAACGGAGGCCGTCATGAGCTTTGTATCCGAGATCCCCGCCGCCGCGTCACCCGTCGCCGCCACCCACTTCGCCGCGCGCCTCTCGCTGGAGACCGACTGCGCCGACGTCGCGGCCGCGATGCAGGCGAACGAGGTGGACTTCGTCCTGCTGCATGTGGTGGGCTCGCCGCAGGCCTATGCTCGTCGGCACGTGCCCGGAGCCTTGCACCTGCGCCACGCCGAGATCACCGCCGAGCGCATGGCCGTCTGGCCGCCCGAAACCCTGTTCGTCGTCTACTGCGCCGGGCCGCACTGCAACGGCGCCGATCGCGCGGCGCTAAAGCTGGCGGCCCTCGGACGACCGGTGAAGCTGATGATCGGCGGCATCACCGGCTGGGCCGACGAGGGGCTGCCGTTCGCCGAAGGACCCGAGGCCGGCCGCCTCTAGATCACACGCGGATTGGCCTCTCGCAGGCCTTCATTGGCCAGCTGGTCGGCCCGTTCGTTGAGCGGGTGGCCGGCGTGGCCCTTGACCCAGCGCCAGTCGACGTCGTGCCGGGCGCGGGCGGCGTCGAGACGCTTCCAGAGGTCGTCGTTCTTGACCGGGCTCTTGTCGGCCGTCTTCCAGCCGCGCGCCTTCCAGCCCCGGATCCATTCGGTGACGCCCTTCATCACGTACTGGCTGTCGGTGTGCAGTTCGACCACGCAGGGACGGTTCAAGAGCTCCAGCGCCTGGATGGCGGCCATTAGCTCCATGCGGTTGTTGGTCGTCCCCGGCTCGCCGCCGCAGATTTCCTTCTTCTTGTCGCCATAGAACAGGATGGCGCCCCAGCCGCCCGGGCCCGGATTACCCTTGCAAGCGCCGTCGGTGTAGATCGTGACCTTCGGCGTCATGCGAACAGCACGAGGCCCTCGCGGTGAACGGCCAGCTTGCGCTCGTACTCCAGAGGGTCCTTGGGCCGGACCAGCGCCCCGGCGGGGGTCGAGCCCCAGTCGGCCAGGCGGGTCAGGAAGAACCGCATCGCCGCGCCGCGCGCCAGGATCGGCAGGGCTTCCTTTTCGGCCGGGCTCAACGGCCGCCGGCGCTCATAGCCGTTCAGCAGGGCCTTGGCCGCGGTGATGTTGAAGCTGCCGTCGGCCTCGAAGCACCAGGCGTTCAGCGTCACGGCCACGTCGTAGGCATAGGCGTCGTCGCAGGCGAAGTAGAAGTCGATCGCCGCAGCGAACTTGCCGTCGGTGCGGAAGAAGACGTTGTCCGGAAAATAGTCGGCGTGGATCACGCCGGTCGGCAGGTTTCGCGGCCACATCAGGGCCAGTTGCGCCAGGTCCTGGTCGATCGTGGCCGATAGACCCGGCTTGAGATCCTCGGCGGCCTTGCGGTGCTTGGCGAACAGCGGCGACCAGGCGGCTTGGCCAAGGTCATTGGCGCGGCGGCCGGGATAGCCCTCGCCGGCCAGGTGCAGCCAGGCCAGGCCCTCGCCCGCCTCGCGGCAGTGGGCGGCGGTGGGCTTGCGCACCGAAAGACCCGGAAGGAACTCGACGATGGCGGCGGGCTTGCCGCGCAGGCTCGACAGCGTCGCACCCGCGCGGGTCGGGATCGGCCGCGCGCTGGGATAGCCCTTGTCGGCCAGCCAGGTCAGCATGTTGAGGAAATACGGCAGGTCGTCGGCCTTCACCCGCCGCTCGTAGACGGTCAGGATGTAGCGCCCCTTCTCCGTCTCCAGCAGGAAGTTGGAGTTCTCCACGCCCTCGGCGATGCCCTTGAACGCCAGCGGCGCGCCGAGGTCATAGCCTCCGAGAAAGGCTTCGAGTTCTTGGTCGGTGATGTCGGTATAGACGGCCATGCCGCCGGGATGCGGGACGGGGCGCTGGCGGTCAAGAGGCTTGACGAGAAGGCGTCAGGGTATGGTGCGAACCCTGCTCAACGGACCCTATCCCCCAAACCGCTCGAACGCCTCGGCGATCACGCGTCGGGTCTCTTCCCACTCGACCAGGGCCATCGCCTCTTCGCGGGAGACAAACCGCGCTTCGGCCGCGTCGTCGCCGGCCATGGGCTGGCCGCCGGTCCAGCGGGCGGCGTAGTCGATCAGCACATAGTGTCGGGTGATCTCGCCGGGTTTCCCGTCAAGAGAGGGTCTGGCGGGAAAAACCCCGTCGATCACGTCGATCAGCCCCAACAGGTCGGCGTCGACGCCGGTCTCTTCCTTGAGTTCGCGCAGCGCCGCGCCTTGCAGAGTCTCGCCCCATTCGAGCCTGCCGCCGGGCACGCTCCATTGCCCAAGCCTGGGCGGCGTGCCGCGCTTGATCAGCAAGACCTCTTCGCCCCGAAGACAGACGACGCCGACAGTGGGAACGGGATGGCTCATGCCCTAGCTTAGGGGAAACCGACCTTGAGATCGACGCTGGACTTCTCGCCGACGCAATCGCCGCAATCCGCCAGCCAAGCTTCCGTCGCCGCCCGGCCCCGCTCTTTCAGATCCGTCAGGAAGCTCCATTCGGTGTTGAACTTGGTCGACAGGGACAAGTCCGCCAGCGGCTTGTCGGCGGTAATGGCGTGGACCAGCATCCGGCGGTAGCGCCCCCGGGCGTTGTCCTTCAGGAGGCCTTCGTCCAACAGCTTCTGGACGAAGCCGATGGCCCGCAGTTCAGAGGCCAGGGACGCGTTGAAGGTGATCTCGTTCAGCCGGTCCATGATCTCGCCCGGAGACTTGGGCGTCTCCTCGCGGACGAACGGGTTGAGCGTGACGATCAGGATGTCGTCGGGCGTGTCGTCGTAAAACAGCGGCCACAGCGGCGGATTAGCCAGGAAGCCACCGTCCCAGTAGGGCTCGCCGTCGATCTCCACCGCCTGGAACAGTTGCGGCAGGCAAGCGCTGGCCATGATGTGGCGCGAGGTCAGCTCGGTCTCGCGGAAGACCTTCGACTTGCTGGTCCGGATCTGGGTGGCCGAGATGTAGAGCTTGATCGGGCTTTCGCCCCGGATCCGGCTGAAGGTGATCTCACCCTCCAGCACGTCATGCAGGGGATTGAGGTTGAACGGGTTGAACTCATAGGGGCTGAACGACAGGGCGATGGTCTCGGCCATCCGCCAACCCGGCGTATTCTTCAGCCAATCGACCCCGCCGCCGAACGCATTGGTCCAGATGCTGGTGTCCCCGAAGACGTTGCGACCGCCGGCCCGGTTTACGTTCCGCCAGAACGATTCCAGCCGCGTCCGCGCCCCCGACCGGCCATCGTCGATCAGGCCCTGGGCCAGACAGACCGCGTTCATCGCGCCGGCCGAGGCGGCGGTGACCGCGCGAATCTCAAGCCCGTCTTCCTCGAGCAGGCGGTCCAGCACGCCCCACTCGAAGGCGCCATGCGCGCCACCGCCTTGCAAGGCGATGCTGAGGCCCTTGGGGCCCGAAGGCTTCTTCTTGAACGGCGGAATCGGCATGCGACCTCCCGAAGGACCAAGCCCTTCCGATCAGTAGCGCTTCCTGCCCCCGGCGACAGGCGAAAGTGTGGCTTGGCCTATTGGGCGACCCAGCCGCCGTCCACCTGATAGGCCGCGCCGTTCGCCGACGCGCCAAGATCCGAGACCAGATACAGCAACATGCCGTTCAGTTGGTCGAAGGTGACGAACTGCTTGGTCGGCTGGCTGGCCAGGATCACGTCCTTCATCACCGCTTCTTCGGAGATGCCGCGCGCCTTGGCCTGGTCGGCGATCTGGGCCTCGACCAGGGGGGTCTTTACGAAGCCCGGGCAGATGGCGTTGCAGGTGACGCCGTGCTGGGCGACCTCGAGGGCGACCGTCTTGGTGAGGCCCATGATCCCGTGCTTGGCCGCGACATAGGCGGCCTTGAACGGCGAGGCGACCAGGCCGTGCGCCGAGGCGACGTTGACGATGCGACCCCGTCCCTGCTCCTTCATGATCGGCACCGCCGCCTTGGTGGCGTGGAAGGCCGAGGAGAGGTTGATGGCGATGATCAGGTCCCACTTGTCGTCCGGGAAATCCTCGACCGGGGCCACATGCTGGACGCCGGCGTTATTGACCAGGATGTCCAGTTCGCCGAACTCGGCCTTGGCCGCGCGGACCATGTCGGCGATCTCGATCGGCTTCGTCATGTCGGCGCCGTGATAAAGCACCTCCACACCGTGCGTCTCGGCCATCTCGGCGCGGGCGCGCTCGATGGCGTTCATCTCGCCCAGACCGTTCATGACGATGTTGCAGCCCTGGGCGGCGAGCGCGTCGGCCATGGCGTGGCCGATGCCGCTGGTCGAGCCGGTAACGATGGCGACCTGCCCCTGCAAACCGAAATCGACGGCCATGCGCGCGCTCCCTGAAGTGCTGCCCTATCGCGTGTTGCGGTGCAGCATATAGCTCGCCCTTGCGAAGGGCGAGCGCTTATAAATTCATCGATAGATGAATTCAGGGCTGCGGGCGAGCGAAAACCCAGTCCGCATCGGTGGAAAGCGACGGCTGGAAGCGATAGCCGTCCAGGTCAAAGCCTTTCAGGCCCTCGGCCTGATCGATCCGATTGTCGATGACGTACCGCGCCATCCGCCCCCGCGCCTTCTTGGCGAAGAAGCCCAGCACGCGCAGCTCGCCGCCCTTCTCTTCCTTAAAGTGGCAAGTGACGACGGGCAGCTTCAGCGCCTTGGCGTCGACCGCGCCGAAATACTCCTGGCTGGCCAGGTTCACCAAGGTCGGGTCGGCATGCCCCTCGGCCGCCTGGTTGAGCGTCTTGGAGATCGTCTCGCCCCAGAAGTCGTAGAGGTTCGCGCCCTTCTTGGTCTTCAGGCGCGTGCCCATCTCCAGGCGATAGGGCTGCAGAGCATCGAAGGGGCGCAGCACGCCATACAGGCCCGACAGGATCCGCAAGTGATCCTGCGCCCACTCCAGGGCCGGACGATCCAGCTCGCGCGCGTTCAGGCCCGCATAGACGTCGCCGTTGAAGGCGATGACGGCTTGCAGGCCGTCCTCGACCTCGGGGTCGAAGGCCTGGAACCGCTCGCGGTTCAACGTGGCCAGGGCGTCGGAGATGTGCATCAGCCGTTTCAGATCCGCCGCCGTCAGCTTGCGCGTGACCTTGGCCAGCTCGGCGATCTGCGGTTTCAGCTCAGGCGTCGTGAGCGGCAGCACCGTCTGGGGCGCGGTGAAGTCCAGCGACTTGGCGGGCGAGATGACCATCAACATGGCCGGGGAGATAGAGGCTTACAGCGCCAAGCGCTAGGGCGGAGGATAATCACTTTCCGACGTGGAAAGTTTTGACTTGCCACAATGGAAAGTCATCCACTATGACTTTCCGCATTGGAAAGCGAGGAGGTCGCCGTGACCCGAGACGAAGACGCCCTGCGGATGCTGGCCGAACTTGAGGCCGCAAACGCCGATTTGACCAAGCGCGTCAGAGCGCCGGCCTGGTACCACCCCGCCCTGGGACTGCTGATGGGCGGTCTTTGCGCGGTACAGGCCGCGCCCGTGCCGGGGATGCTGGCCTACTACGCGGTGTTCATCGCCGGCTTGGTGCTGCTGGTCCGCGCCTACATCAAGCGCACCGGCCTGTGGGTCAGCGGCTATCGTGCTGGACGGACGCGTTGGGTGGCCGTGGGACTGGCGACGATCACCACCGGCCTGATGCTGCTGTCCGCCTGGCTGTTCCACACGCGCAAGGAGACGCTGGCCCCCTTCGTGTTCGCGGGCCTGATCGCGGTGATCGTGACGATCGGCGGCTTTGTCTGGGAGGCCGCCTTCCGCGCCGATCTGCGCGATGGGGGGCGCTTGTGAGCGCAGCGCTTGATCCGGTGATCCACGCCCCAAACCGCCTGCAGATGTGCTGCATGCTGGCGGCGGTGGACACCATCGATTTCGCCACCGTCCGCGAAGCGCTGGACGTCTCGGAGTCGGTGCTCAGCAAGCATGTGAAGACCCTGGAAGAGGCCGGCTATGTCCGGGTCAAGAAGGCCGCCTCCGACGGCCGGCAGCGGACCTGGCTGTCGCTGTCCGGCGAAGGGCGCAAGGCGTTGAAGGGCCACCTCGCCGCGTTGAAGGCGATGATGGCGGGCGTGCCCGAGGCGTAACAACGCCTCGACCTCGAGGAGCGGCGAGGCTATCCAGCCGGGGCATGAACACCCTTGGCCTCGCCGCAGCCCTCGCCTGGCCGATTCCGATGTTTGCCGCCCTGTTCTTCGTGCTTCGCGACAGGACGCTGAAGTTCCGCCCCCTTTGGGCGGTGGCGTGCTTCATCGGGGTGGGCGCGTTCTGGATGGAGCAGGCGAGCGGGCGGTGGGGCTTTATTCCCCTGGCGATCAATCTGATCCCGGGGACGCAGCCGGGCTTCCATCGGTCGACGATCCCCGGCGGCGCGTTCCTGGTCATGCTGGCTCTGTGGCTGCGCGCCCGCAGGCGGGCGCAAGCCACGCCAGCCGCCTAGAAGAGAACCCTGGGGTTCATGATCCGCTTCGGGTCCAGCGCCCCCCGGATCGCCCGCAGAGCCGCGACCTCGATGGGGTCCTTATAGGTCAGCGCCTCGCCCGTCTTCATCGCGCCCAGGCCATGCTCGGCGCTGATCGAGCCGCTGAAGCCGGCGGTGATGTCGTGGATGATCTTGGCCCCAGCTTCCCGCTGGGCCTCGTGGGCGTCGCCGTCGCCGTCGACGGGCTGCAGGACGTCGTAGTGGACATTGCCGTCGCCGACATGGCCGAAGGCGACGATCCGGGTTCCCGGGAAAGCCTTCTCGATCGCCGCATTGGCCTGGCCGATGAAGTCGGGGATCTTCGAGACCGGCACCGAGACATCGTGCTTCCAGACGGTTCCTTCCGGCTTCTGGCCGGCGGAGTGGCCTTCGCGGATGTGCCAGAACGCCTTCATCTGCGTCTGGGTTTGCGCCACCGCCGCGTCGGCGATCAGGCCCCGCTCCAGGGCCCCGGCCAGCAGACGCTCCAGCGCCGCCTCGGCCGCGCCCGGTTCGCCGCTGGCGATCTCGATCAGCACATACCAGGGATGCGCCTCCGGAAGCGGGTCGCGCAGGCCCGGCACATTGCGGACGGTCAGCTCAAAGCCCAGCCGGCCCATCAGCTCGAAGGCCTCGACCGCGCCGCCCGTTTCGTCCTTGGCCCGCGCCAGAAGCTGGATGGCGTCGGCCGGCGAGGCCAGGCCCACGATCGCCACGGCGCGTGAGGCCAGCGGCGCGTGCAGCTTCAGGCTTGCGGCGGTGACGATCCCCAGCGTGCCCTCGGCGCCGATCAACAGCTGCTTGAGGTCATAGCCGGTGTTGTCCTTGCGCAGCCGCTTGAGGCCGTTCCAGACCTCGCCGTTGGGCAAAACCGCCTCGATCCCCAGCACCTGCTCGCGCATCATGCCGTAGCGCAGAACGGCCGTGCCGCCGGCGTTGGTCGAGATCAGTCCGCCGATCGTGCAGGAGCCTTCGGAGGCGACGCCCACCGTAAACCGCCGTCCGACCTTGGCGGCCTGCTGATGGGCTTCGTAAAGGGTGACGCCGGCCTCCAGCACCATCGCGTCGTCGATCGGATCGACATCGCGGACCGCCGTCAGCTTCTGGGTCGACAGCAGGATTTCGCCCTGTGGAATCTGGCCGGCGACGAGACCGGTGTTGCCGCCCTGCGGCGTGATCGCCACGCCCTCGGCCGCGCAGATCCCGACCACGGCGGCGACCTCGGCCGTCGAGCGGGGCGTGACCAGAAGCGGCGTCTCGCCGCGCCAGCGACCGCGCCACTCCACGAGCTTGGGCGCGATCACGTCCGGATCCTGGCTCCACCCGCCCTCACCGAGCACGGCTTTCAGGCGGGACACGACATCGGCGGGGACGGGCTTGGTCATGATGCGATCATAGGCCTCTGGAGCTAACCGACATAGCCCGCCGCGCGCCGCAGGCGGTCGTTGATCGCCTCGCCCAGCCCCTCCTCCGGGATCGGCGCCACCGCGATGGCGGACGGCCGGATGCGGTCGGCGGCGCGCAGGAACGCGAACAGATTGGCGGCGGCCTCGGCGAGATCCCCGGTCGGACTGAGGTTGAAGACGCGCGAGCTTTCGGACCAGGGACCAAAGGCCAGATAGGCCTCGCTCGCTTCGGGCGTCCTGGCGTTGATCCGCACGGGCGCGTCAGGCGCGTAATGCAGGGCCAGCCGCCCCGGCGAGCGCTTGGCGTCGTCCTGCGCCTCGGCCAGTCGGCCGATGACCTGTTGCAACTGCACGCGCGTGACCGCGCCGGGCCGCAGAAGCCGCACCTCGCCGTCCAGCACCGAGACGACCGTCGATTCCAGTCCGACGGCGCAGGGCCCGCCGTCCAGGCTGGACGCAGCCTTGTCGCCGGTCTCGGCCATGGCGTCGGCATAGGTGGTGGGGCTGGGGCGTCCCGAGCGATTGGCCGACGGCGCGACGACGGCCCCGCCAAAGGCGGCGAGCACAGCGCGCGAAAGAGGATGCCCCGGCACGCGGATCGCCACTGTGTCGAGGCCCGCTCGGGCCAGGTCGCAGACGGCCTCGGCGTCGCGGATCGGCGCCACGATGGTCAGGGGACCGGGCCAGAATTCCCGCGCCAGCGCAAAGGCGCGGTCATCGAAGGCGGCGATCCGCGCGGCGGTCTCCAGATCGGCGACATGGGCGATCAGGGGGTTGAAGCGCGGCCGCCCCTTGGCCTCGAAGATCGCGGCCACGGCGGTGGGGTCAGCGGCGTTCGCGCCCAGGCCATAGACGGTCTCGGTGGGCAGGATCACCAGTCCGCCGGCGCGCAGCGCCTCGGCGGCGGCCGCTATTTCCGCTTGGCGGTCAGCTTGAAGCTCACCTTCACCTGCGCCGCGATCTCGTCCGTCGAAGCCCATTCACCCTGTCCCACGCCGAACGTCGTCCGGTCCAGGCTGGTTACACCGCTGGCGGTCGCCGTGTCGCCGTCGATCTTTAGGGAGAACGGCAGGCTGAGCGGCTTTTTCACGCCGCGTAGATCGAGATTGCCGTCGGCGACATAGCGCCCCTCACCGGTCTTGCGGAATTTGGTCGCCGTGAAGACGGCCTTGGGATGGTCGGCGGTGTCCAGGAAGTCCTCGCCGGTCAGGCTGGCGTCGCGCTGGGCGTCGCCAGTCTCGGCCGAGGCCAGGTCGACGCCGACCGTGACCTTTGAGCGGTCCAGCGCCTCGGGCGAGAACTGGATGTCGGCGGTCCAGCGCTGGAAGCGGCCCTCAATAGACGCGCCTGACCAGGTGGCGGTAAAGCCGAGGGCGGCGCCCTTCTGGACAGTCCAGGCGACGGGATCCTTGAGGTCATCGGCGGGCGGCGTAACGGCCGCTTCCGACGTGGCGGCCGGGGCCGCAGGCGACGCCGCAGTCGACGCGGGCGCGGCTGCGGGCTGGGCCGCCGAAACGGGCTCCACCGGCGCAGGCGGCGGCGCCGACGGCGCGGTGTTAGGCATGTAGAGATAGCCAGCGGCGACCACGGCGGCGAAGCCGGCCGCGGCCAGCCACAGGCGCGGCTCCTTCCAGCCGGATCTGGCGCCGGGCGCCATGTTCTGGAACACCGCGTCCTTGTCGAGAATCTGGTGCTTGGCCACCGCGCCCAGGTGCAGCAGCAGCAACAGGTAGGTGGTCTTAACCAGCACCCCGTGACCGATCTCGCCGATCTCGTGCCACAGGTGCTTGGGACCGGCCGCCAAATCCGGCAACAGCGGCAGGTGCGGCCAGGGTATCGCGCCGAACAGGATCGTCGGCAGGTTCGTCCGGCTAGTCGAGACCAGGATCCAGCCCGTCAACGGCAGGCCGATCATGACGACGTAGAAGCCGATATGCACCACCTTGGAGGCGATCTGCTCCCAGCGGGGCTGCCCCGCCGGCGCCGGCGGCGCCGGATTGACCAGCCGCCAGCCCAGACGCGCCAAGCTGAGCAGCAGGATGGTGATCCCGATCGACTTGTGCAGCTGCATCATGGCGAAGGTCGCGGGCCCCTTGGGCCCGTCCCCCGCCCGCCAGCCCAGGATGATCTGGAAGATGATGGCCGCGGCGATCAGCCAATGCAGCGCGATCGCCACCGTCGTGTAGCGTGTCCGGTTCTCGGCCATGCGACTCTCCCAGATCCCTGTTAGGCCAAGCTTACTTCTTGTCGAACTCGACTTCGATGCTCAACGCGACCTCGTCGCCGACCAGCGGCACATATTTGCTGACGCCGAACTCCGAGCGTTTGATCGAGGTCACGGCCGAGAAACCCGTCTTGACGCTGCCCGGCGCGAAGCCCGAGCCCACGCCGTTGAAGGTGACGTCAAGCACGATCGGCTTGGTCACGCCATGCAGGGTGAAGTCGCCATAGACCTTGCCGGTCTGGCCCGCGCCCGGCTCGACCTTGGTCGAGACGAAGGTGGCGGTCGGATACTTATTGGCCTCCAGCCAACCGTCGCCGGCCAGCTCCTTGTTGAACTTCAGGCCAAACGCGTCGGCGCCGGTCGAGGTGTCGATCGAAGCCGGATCGATGGTCACCGTGATCTTGGCGTCCTGCGGAGCCTTCGGATCATAGGTGAACTCGGCGTCGACCTTAGTGAAGCGGAACTGGTAGTTCGAGAAGCCCATGTGCTTGATCTTGCCCACGACCGAGGCATGGGTCTTGTCGAGCACATAGCGGCCGGCCGGCAGGTCGGCGGGCTTGGTCGAGCTGACGCCCGGCGCAGCCAGGGCGGCGGGAGCCGTCAGCAAGGCGACGGCGACGGCGCCATAGGCGACCTTGGACAGGGAGAAGTGACGGGACATCGGGAGGCGCTCCAGGGAGAATTAAAACAGCGCTAGTTGCAATTTCCCGATCTAGGTACTCCAGCACGGCTTTGAAGGGCATCGTGTTCACGAGCGCGTGATAACGCACCAGCGTGATATCTATCGGTGAGGCGCCGAGCGCTTGGCGACCTTCGGCGCCCCGCTTAAAGACAAGGCGTGATCTGGAGTTTCTCCCAATGACTTTCCGCGCGCCCGTCCGCGATCTTGCTTTCTCGTTGCGCCATGTGGCGGGTTTCGAGCGTCTCACCGAAGCCTTTCCTGAGGCGGATGCAGACACGGTCGCAGCCGTTCTTGAGGCGGCCGGCGCGTTCGCCAGCGACATCCTGGCCCCGCTGAACCGACAAGGCGACCTGGTCGGGGCCAAGCTGGAGAACGGCGTGGTGCGCACGGCGCCCGGCTTCGCCGACGCCTACCAGCAGTTCGCGCAGGGCGGCTGGACGAGCCTGGCCGCGCCCGTCGCTCACGGCGGCCAGGGCCTGCCGAAAACTCTCGAGGTCGCCGTCCTCGAAATGATCCAGGCCGCCAACATGGCCTTCGGTCTCTGCCCGATGCTGAGCCTGGGCGCGATCGAAGCGCTGGAGCTGTGCGGTTCGCCCGAACAGAAGGCCAAGTACCTGGGCAAGCTGGTGTCGGGCGAGTGGACCGGCACCATGAACCTCACCGAGCCCCAGGCCGGCTCTGACTTGGCCGCCCTCACGACCATGGCGACGCCCGACGGCGACGGCGGCTGGCGGATCACCGGCCAGAAGATCTACATCACCTGGGGCGATCACGACGCGGCCGACAATATTGTCCACCTGGTCCTGGCCCGTACGCCCGACGCCCCGCCCGGCGTGAAGGGCATCTCGCTGTTCCTGGCGCCCAAGGTGCTGGTCGGCGACGACGGCAAGCTGGGCGAGGCCAACGCCCTGCGCGTCGGCGGCCTGGAGCACAAACTGGGCATCCATGGCTCGCCCACCTGCGTGATGCTGTTCGAGGGCGCCAAGGCCGAACTGATCGGCGGCCTGGGCCAAGGCCTGCCCAACATGTTCGTGATGATGAACGCCGCGCGCCTGCAGGTCGGGACCCAAGGCGTGGCCATCGCCGAGCGCGCTTATCAACAGGCGCTGGCGTTCAGCCAGGACCGCGCCCAGGGCCGCTCGGCCTGGACCGGCGCCTATCCCGCGCGCCTGTTCGACCACCCGGACGTGCGCCGCACGCTGGTGCTGATGAAGGCCCATATCGAGGCCGCGCGCGGCATCTGCCTGTCGACCGCCGTCGCCGCCGACCTGGCCCGCGCCGCCTCGGACGAGGCGACCCGCACCGCGGCCAAGCTACGCGAAGAACTTCTGACCCCCATCGCCAAGGCCTGGTCGACCGACATCGGCGTCACCGTCGCCTCGCAGGGCGTGCAGATCCACGGCGGCATGGGCTTCATCGAGGAGACCGGCGCAGCCCAGCACTATCGCGACGCCCGTATCGCGCCGATCTACGAAGGCACGAACGGCATCCAGGCGATCGATCTGGTGGGCCGCAAGCTGATGCTGGGCGAGGGTCAGGCCATCGGCGATCTGATGGACGACATCCGCGACACGATCGACGCGCTCAAGGCTTCGGACCTGAAGAGCGTGGGCCTGCGCCTGGAGGCGGCCCTCGACGCCGCCGCCGCGGCCACGGCCTGGCTGATCGAACGCCGCGCCAAGGCGATGCCGGACGCGCTTTCGGGCGCCACGGCCTATCAGAAGCTGCTGGGTGATACGGTCGGCGGCTGGATGCTGGCCAAGGGCGCCTTGGCGGCCTCGGGCGAGGCGGACAAGGCCTGGGCCGAGAGCAAGCGCGCCCTGGCTCGGGTGTTCGCCGAATCGGTGCTGGCGCAAGCGCCCGGCGCGGCCGCCGGAGTCATGCTGGGGGCGGCGGATCTTGCTGCGATGACGCCCGAGGTTCTGGGAGCGTAGAACCAATACTCAAAGCCGCGTCATCCCGGCCGTAGCAAAGCGGAGAGCCGCGACCCAGGGGGAAGCGTCTGTGCGCCGCCCCCTGGGTCCCGGGTCGGCTACGCCGCCCGGGATGACACGATCAGGAAAGTCGCCCCCTAGGCCTTGAAGAAGGCCAAGAGGTCCTTGTTGATGATCTCCGGATGGGTGGTGGCCATGCCGTGGGGCAGGCCCGGATAGGTCTTCAACACGCCCTTCTTGACCAGCTTGAT
>VYKS01000127.1_pt1 | contig 46968 bp, 49 predicted proteins | sample 5114511 | NCBI WGS metagenome assembly VYKS01 (sample SAMN12291795, study PRJNA351875) | freshwater metagenome | isolation source: freshwater lake | place: USA: Michigan, Gull Lake | collected 2011-07-05 | reverse complement strand
CGGTGGGGCGCAGCGGGCGGGCGGCGCGGGCGCTGGTGTGGGCGGGACTGCTCGTCGCGCTGGGCTGTGCGCTGGTGTGGTGGCGGGCGGAGCGGGTCGCGGCGCCGGTGCTGGCGCGTCCGGCGGTGGTGCAGGTGGTCGGCAGCGTCGAGCGGATCGAGCCGATGCCGGCGCGGGAGCTGGTGCGGCTGCGCATTGCTACCGATGCCGCGAGCGGCTTGCCGGGGCTGGTGCGGGTCAATCTGGCGGTGAAGGACATGCCCGATGGACTGACCCCGGGCGCGCGGGTGCGGGTGCGGGCGCGGCTGATGCCGCCCGCGCCGCCGGCGGTGCCGGGGGCCTATGATTTCGAGCGGGTGGCGTGGTTCGAGGGGCTGGGGGCGACCGGGCGCGGCTTTGCGCCGGTCGCGGTGCTGGCGCCGGGTCGACCCGATAGCGGGCTGCGCGCGCGGCTGACGGCGCATGTGCAATCGCGGGTCGAGGGGAGCGCGGGCGGGATTGCGGCGGCGCTGGTCACCGGGGATCGCGGGGCGATTTCCGAGGAGGATGCGGAGGCGTTGCGGCGGTCGGGGCTGGCGCACTTGCTGTCGGTTAGCGGGCTGCATGTCACGGCGGTGGTCGGGGCGACGATGCTGCTGGTGCTGCGGCTGTTGGCGCTCAGCCCGACGCTGGCGCTACGCTGGCCGTTGCCGGTGATCGCGGCGGGTGTCGCGGGCGTGACGGCGGTAGGCTATACGTTGCTCACCGGGGCGGAGGTGCCGACGGTGCGGTCATGCATCGCGGCGCTGATGGTGCTGGCGGCGATGATGCTGGGGCGACAGGCGATCACGCTGCGGCTCGTCGCGTTCGGGGCGCTGGTGGTGCTGCTGCTGTGGCCCGAGGCGCTGGTCGGGCCGAGTTTTCAGATGAGCTTTGCCGCGGTCACCGCGATCGTCGCGCTGTACGAGAACCAGCGCGTGCGCGGCTGGTTCGAACGGCGTGAGGAGGGGTGGGGGCGGCGGCTGGCGCGGGGTGTTGCGTCGTTGCTGCTGACGGGCCTGGTGGTCGAGATCGCGCTGACGCCGATTGCGCTCTATCATTTTCACAAGTCGGGGCTGTACGGGTCGCTCGCCAATATCGTGGCGATCCCGCTGACCACCTTTGTCGTGATGCCGTTCGAGGCGGCGGGGCTGGTGTTCGACGCGGCGGGACTGGGCTCGCCCTTCTGGTGGGTGGCGGAGCAAGGGCTGCATCTGTTGCTGTGGATCGCGCACACCGCTGCGAACGCGCCCGGCGCGCTGGCGATGCTGCCCGCAATGCCGGGCGGGGCCTATGCGCTGATGGTGGTGGGGGGCGTGTGGATCGCCTTGTGGCGGACGCGGGTGCGGATCGCGGGCGTGGTGCCGGTGGCGGTGGGGGCGGTGTGGGCGCTGGCGACGCCGATGCCGGACTTGCTGGTGACGGGCGATGGGCGGCATCTGGCGCTGCTGCGCGATCGGGCGGGGGAGTATGTCCGCGACACGCTGGCGGAGAATGGCGGGGTGGATGCCGAGCTCCCGGCGCTGACCGAGCAGCGCGGCGCGCGGTGCAGCGCGGACCTGTGCATGGTGACGGTGGAGCGCGGGGGGCGCGAATGGCGCATCGCGGCGACGCGCAGTGGCTATCGCGTGCCATGGCGGGAAATGGTGGCCTTCTGTGCGTCCGCAGACATTATCGTCGCGGACCGCTGGCTGCCGCGCGGGTGCGTGCCGAAATGGCTGAAGCTGGATCGCGCGCAGCTGGAGGCGACCGGCGGGGTGGCGATCACGTTCGCGGAACGACCGACGGTGGTGACGGTGCGGCGGGCAGGGGCGCGGCATCCGTGGCTGGAGGCGGAGACGGTAATGCCGCCGAGGTAAGGCGGCGGGTCAACACGGGCCGTGCCAGTATACGCCAGTGGTGGGCTCCGAATAGCATTCCCGTCGCATCGGAAGGCGGCGCCCATCGCGCGGGATATGATAGCCCCAGCCCCCGTCGAAATAGGATTTGGTGGCGATGTTAACGCCCCAGCCCGTGACCCGCACCTGTTCCGGGTGCAGGTCGGCGATCGTGCGGGGCCAATCTCTTGGCGGAACATCGACCCAATCGCTTGATACGGGACTCGGGTGCGTTCGCATCAGTGCGTTCGCCTCTGCCCTGATCGCCGCCAGCTTTGCGCGATCGAAAGTCGGGCCGTTCCAGACGCGTAGAATCAGGATTGTCGCCAGGAAGCATAGTGCACCCGCGATGATCAGCCAGCGCTTCATTCCGCCAGATCAGCGCAATTTCACCGGAGCGACAAGGCCCATTGCTTCAAGCATCGCCAGCCAAGGACTACGCTGAAAAAGTTCCCTAATTGGCTCGACTAATTTCACCCTTCCCGCCTGCCTCCCGGCGGACCGCGGCATAAGGCCGGGGTAGCTATTACGGACGCGTTGCGCGTCCAGATTCCGCCTAGTCCCGCACGACTTCATAGTGCGAGACGCGGCCCGAGGCATCGACATCGACCACCAGCCATTCGGAGTCGAGGGAAAGCAGCGACCGCTCGTTCCCGAGCCAATAGACATAGTCGCGGTCGCGGAAGTAGCCCGCGTTTGACGGTGGGCCCAACAGCGCGACCAATTCGGTGCGGCTCAGGCCGTCGAGCTTTCCGCTCCACATCAGATGGTCGATCATCTGGACACGTACCTGATCGTCCTGCCGCTCCGCCTGTCTCCAACGATCCGAGTCGAAGGGGCGAACTGGCAGATACCCGGTCATGAACCCATAGGCGACTGCGCCAGCCAGGAAGGTCACAAGCAGACCTACGACACAACCAAGTCCGCGAGCGCGCGTGCCGGAGTAGGCCATGTCGCTGTCCTATGCCCCGCCCGGAAACCGCTCAAACTCGGGCAAGCTATGCGCGTCCTGCATCCAGCCGATGCGGTCGGCGGTCTGGATGTGGGCGGCGGCGGGGACGGCGTCGGGGTCGTCCAGGGTCGATGCCTGCACATCGACCAGGCCCGGGAGGTTGGTGGCATTGCGGTAGAACAGGCCGGTGCCACAGGTTTCGCAAAACCAGCGGCGGCCGGTGGCGGACGAGGCGTACTCGCGCGGGCTGCCCTGCGTGACCGTCAACGCGTCTTCCGGGTACATCGCCCAGCCGACCATCGGTGCCCCGGCGCAGCGGCGGCAATCGGTGCAGTGGCAGAGCGCCTGCCCGCCGTGCAGCGGTTCGCCGTCGATTGCGTAGCGCACCGCGCCGCAATGGCATCCGCCGGTCAGGGTCATGGCTTCTCACCCTCGATTCCGGGCAAGGCTTGGCTTGGCGTGTTCGCCCTTGCCTCACCGCCCCACCCCAACCCCTCCCCTGAACGGGAGGGGCTTTAAGCGTCAGTAGCGGCGCAGCAGGCCGGCCAGCTTGCCCTGTACGCGCACCTGATCAGGGCGGTAGCGCTGGGGGTCGTAGCTGCGGTTCGCCGGGTCGAGGCGGACCATGCTGCCCTCGGTCCGGAAGTATTTCAGCGTCGCTTCCATCTCGTCGATCAGGGCGACCACGATCTCGCCGTCGCGCGCGGTTTCCTGGCGGCGGATCAGCGCATAGTCGCCGTCGAAGATCCCGGCCTCGACCATCGAGTCACCGGCGACTTCCAGCGCGTAATGATCGCCCGAGCCGAGCAATGCGGCGGGGACGGGGAGCATCGTCGAGCCCTCCATCGCCTCGATCGGAACGCCTGCCGCGATGCGGCCGTGGAGCGGGATTTCGATCACGTCGTTCGCCGGCTGCGGCGCAGGGCGCGGCATCGCGACGACGGTCGACTTGGCGGCGGGCTTCTTGGTCTCGCCACGCTCCGGCATCTTGACCACTTCGAGCGCGCGCGCACGGTTGGGCAGGCGGCGCAGGAAACCGCGTTCCTCCAGCGCCGAGATCAGGCGGTGGACCCCCGACTTGGACTTGAGGTCGAGCGCGTCCTTCATCTCCTCGAACGAGGGCGAGACCCCCGTATCGGCCAGACGGTCGGCGATGAAGCAGATCAGCTCATGCTGCTTCTTGGTAAGCATCGGACGTCCCCTATCCAGAACAGACGTGGAACGTTTACGCTGTGTTCCACGCGGCGTCAAGCGGGTGCGAGTCAGCCGATGGCGAGGATTTCCAACGAGTCGCCCGGCACCGCCGCCGGAACATGTGGAGCACGCACGATCAGGCAGTCGGATGCGGCCAGCGTGCGCAGCATCGAGCTGTCCTGACGCCCGGCGGCGCGCACGGTCCCCGCCTCTTCGACGGCGCGCAGATAGTCCTCGCGCGGGCCATTGGCGGGCAGCGGATCGGCAAGGAGCGCGCGGCGGCGGGCGGGGAGGGGGTCGGTGGCGCCCGACAGATGCGCGACCATGGGAAGGACGAACAGCAATGCGGTGACATGCGCCGACACCGGGTTGCCGGGCAGGCCGATGACGACGGTATCGCGCATCCGCCCGGCCATCAGCGGCTTTCCCGGACGCATCGCGATCCGCCAGAAATCGATTTTCGTCCCGGCAGCCTCGAGCGCGGGACGGACCAGGTCATGGTCACCCACTGACGCGCCGCCGCTGGTGGCGAGCAGGTCGGCGTCGACAGCGTCGAAGGCGGCGGTAAGCGCGTCGATGCAGTCGGGGAGGATGCCGAGGTCGATCAGCTCGACCGGTAGCGTGGCGAGCATCGCGGCGAGCATCGCGCCATTGCTCTCGGGGATTGCGCCGGGGGCGAGCGGTGCGCCGGGTGCGCGGAGTTCATCGCCCGTGGCGGCAATCGCGACGCGGATGCGGCGGCGGACGGGGAGGGTGGCGAGACCGGCGATCGCGGCGAGCGCGATCCGCGCCGGGGTCAGGCGCGCGCCGGGGGCGATCAGCGTCTCGCCATGGGTGAAGTCGAGTCCGACCGGGCGGACATGCGCACCGACATGCGGAGGGCCTTCGCCGGTCAGGGTCAGCGCGTCGCCATCGCGCGCCGCCTCTTCCTGGACGAGGATCGTGTCCGCGCCAGCGGGGACCGCTGCGCCGGTGAAGATGCGGACCGCTTCACCCGCCGCCACCGTGCCAGCGAACGGACGCCCCGCCGCGCTCTCGCCGATCACGCGCCATGGACCGGACAGGTCGGCGAAGCGGATCGCATAGCCGTCCATCGCCGATAGCGGCAGTTCGGGCTGGGTACGCAGCGCTGCCACGGGTGCGGCAGCCCAGCGGCCAGCGGCGTCGCGCAGCGGAACCTGCTCGGTCGCTACCGGTTCGGCGAGGGCGAACAGGCGGGCTTGCGCGTCGGCTACGGAAATCATGTCGGCCATGGCTCCGATTAGCGGGGAGAGGGCCTATGGTCGAGGCGGCACCGGCCCGCATGCGCCGGGAGGCGCATCGACAAACTGACTCTCAGCGCGGGCGGGCGGCCTCGCTCAACCGGCTCATTTCGTGCGGGCGCAGCGGCAGGCGGAATTCGGCGACGTGGCGCGCGCCATGGCATTCGATCACCCGGATCGGCCAGCCGCCGATCTGCGGCAGCGACAGCCATAGGCCGCACAAAGGCGCGAATTCGGTGTCGCTTTCGAATTCGACCAGCGCATTGCTGAGCGAGGTGATCTGGGCGTTCCACCAGCTGCTGCCCGAGCGGACATGGGTGGCAGCGTCGAGCTTGATCGCGTTCTTGACCGCGCCGAGCGGAGAAGCGCTGCCCGCCATCGGTTCCTGCGCAACCGGCGGGCGGCGATTGGCGACCTGACGCAGCCACGGCATCAGGACCTGCCAGCCCAGTTCCTCGGCAAAAGCAATCCCGGCCTGGCCGCGCTCGGTCCAGCGGATCTCGCCCGCGATCGGGCGCAGCCCGTCGAGCGTGATCTCGACCGCCTCGCCCACGCGCAATGCCGCGCGCGTCTCGACGCCGAGACCGGCGGGGGAAAGGTTGCGGGTCCAGGCGAAATCGACCTCTTCGCCATGCCGGATGCACAGCCGCTGGCGCAGCTCGATGCGCGGCATCTGGCGGCGTTCGGCGGGGAGGGCGGCCAGGCAGCGAGCGAGCGCCGCGACCACATCCATCGGTTCATCGAAGCGGAAGGCGAGCGCATCGGGGTTGTCGCCGACCACCGATCCTTCCGCGCTGACGCCGAACGGCAGCTCCATCGTGGCGCGTTCGCCATGGGTGATCGGGCCGGTCACGGTCAGCGTCGCGCCGGCCGAAGTGATGCGATGGACGAAACAGTCACGCGCGCCGGTGCTGCCGATCAGCCTGCCGTGCGCCGCATTCTCCCCGGAACCCGGTTGGACGGGGTCGAGCCCGCCCGACAGAGAAAAGATGGCCGACCGCCCTGAACCCGACATAACGCCCCACAACTGAACGGAAAAGCTGTGGGCCCGATGCCGTCAAGATTCGCTGAGCGAGCGCGGTAAGGGGCGGGTTAACCCTGTGTTGCGTGCCCGCTTTTCGATCCTCCCCCGCCAGGGGGAGGTGGCACGCGAAGCGTGACGGAGGGGGCGGAAGCACGTCGACAAGAGGCGACAGGGCACCGCGGTCCTCCCCCTCCGTCGCCTCCGGCGCCACCTCCCCCTGGCGGGGGAGGATTGTAACCTACGTGGCGTGCCAGTCGCCGGACTTGCCGCCGCGCTTTTCGATCAGGCGGACCGCGCCGATCTCCATCGTGCGGTCGAGTGCCTTGGCCATGTCGTACACGGTGAGCAGCGCGACGGTGACGGCGGTCAGCGCCTCCATCTCCACGCCGGTGCGACCGGTCAGGCCGACCGTGGCGGTGGCGGTGACGCCGCCGTCATCGGGGACGAGGTCCAGCGTGACCTTGCTCAGCGTCAGCGGATGGCACAGCGGGATCAGGTCGCTGGTCTTCTTCGCCGCCATGATCCCGGCGATGCGCGCGACGGCGATGACATCGCCCTTTTTGAGCAGGCCGTTGCGGATCGCGCTGGCGGCTTCGGCCGACATGGTGATCCGCCCGGTGGCGATGGCGACGCGCTCGGTCTCGGCCTTTGCGCCGACATCGACCATCCGCGCCGCGCCGCTGGCGTCGAGATGGGTGAGGTCGGTCACCCGATCATCGCCCGCGTTGCCGCCTCCACATCGTCCTGCCGCATCAGCGACTCACCGATCAGGAAGCAGCGCACGCCATGCTCCGCCATCGCGTCCAGATCGGCGCGGCTGGTCAGCCCGCTTTCGGCGACGAAGGTGCAGCCTTCGGGCGCGCGACCGAAAAGTTCATAGGTTCGGTCGAACGAGACGGTGAAGTCCTTCAAATTGCGGTTGTTCACCCCGATCAGCCGCGAGCGCAGCGCCAGCGCGCGGTCGAGTTCGGCCGCGTCGTGCACTTCGACCAGCACGTCCATGCCGAGGCCGAGTGCCGCATCCTCGATCTCCGCCATCTGCGCGTCCTCGAGTGCGGCGACGATGATCAGGATCGCATCGGCGCCGATGCTGCGCGCCTCCAGCACCTGCCACGGGTCGATCATGAAATCCTTGCGGATCACTGGAAGCGCGCATGCGGCGCGCGCGGCGATCAGATAGTCCTCATGCCCCTGAAAGAATGGCGCATCGGTCAGCACCGACAGGCACGCCGCACCGCCGGCGGCATAGGCGCGGGCGTGGGCGGGCGGATCGAAATCGGCGCGGATCAGCCCCTTGGAGGGCGAGGCCTTCTTGATCTCCGCGATCAGTCCGTATCCGGCTGCGGCCTTGGCATCCAGCGCGGCGCGAAAGCCGCGCGGCGGGGTTTGCGCCATGGCCAGCGCCTGCAGGTCGGCGAGGGAGGTCGTCGCCTTGCGCTCCGCCACTTCGCCGCGCTTCACGGCGATGATCTCGTCCAGCATCGTGCTCATGCGGCGGCGATCCAGCAGTCGAGCAACGCTTTGGCAAGCCCCTTGTCGATCGTTTCCGCCGCTTCCTCCGCCCCTTCGCGCAGATCGATTGCTTCACCGGCGACGACCAAAGCCGCGGCGGCGTTGAGCAGCACCGCGTCGCGATAGGCTCCGCGCTCGCCATCGAGCAGGCGGCGCAGTGCTGCGGCATTCTCCCGCGCGTCACCGCCGCGCAGGGCCGACAGCTTGTGCGCGGTCAGACCCGCGTCCCCAGGGGTCACGCGCGCGGGCAGGCTGACATCGCCGATGCTGACCACCAGCGACCCCCCTTCGGGCGACAATTCGTCGAGCCCCTCTTCGCCCGCGACGATCGCCGCGCCCTTGACGCCCAGCTGGGCCAGCGCCTCGGCATAGATCGGCGCATAATCGGGGCGGGCGATGCCGATCAGCTGGCGCTGCACCCCCGCCGGGTTGGCGAGCGGACCCATCAGGTTGAAGATCGTGCGCCGCCCGATGCGCTTGCGGATCGGGGCGACGCGCGCCATCGCCGGGTGGTGCTTCGCGGCGAACAGGAAGGCGATGCCGAGGTCGTTGAGGTGCGACTCCGCATTCGCCGCAGCGCGGTCGAGGTCGAGGCCGAGCGCCTCCAGCGTGTCCGCCGCGCCCGATTTGGAGCTGGCGGCGCGGTTGCCATGTTTGGCGACCGGCACGCCCGCTGCCGCGACGACGATGGCGACGGCGGTCGAGACGTTGAGCGTGTGGTGGCCGTCGCCGCCGGTGCCGCACACGTCGATCGCGTTGGCGGGCGCGCTGACCGGGATCACGCGCGCGCGCATCGTCCGGGCGGCTTCGGCAATCTCGATGCTGGTTTCGCCGCGGTCGGACAAGGCGATCAGGAATGCCTCGATCTCATCCTCGGCAGCGCGGCCGTCGAGGATGTCGGCAAATGCCTGCGCCGCGCTTTCGCGCGCGAGCGGGCTGGCGGGGTCGGGGAGTAGGCTGAATCGAGTCACGCCGCCTCTATCCCGGGGCGCGAACGCCAAGTCGAGCAATTCCTGTTATGCCGCGATCAAGTCCCGAAGGATCAGCGCCGATAGGGGCTGTTCAGGTCCCTGATCCAGCCTGCGGTCGCGCCGCGATCCACGACGGTGGTCGGACGCGGCTTGGGCGGGGCGATGATCGCCTTTGACCGCGCGGCGTCGGGATCGATCGTCTCGGCAAAGCGCAGGCCTGCCTGGTCGTCCTTTACCCAGATGACCGTAGCGCCAATCGCCTTGAGCACGCCTACCGAAATCAGCACCGTGGCGCCGGGGCGCAACATGCCCGCGCGATCGACCTTGGCACCCGCCACCGACAGATCCTTGACGCGATGCTTGGTCGGCGCGCCTCCGCCGAACCCGCAAATCTCCGCGCCCAGCAGCACCTGCTGGCGCGGCATGCGGGGGGTCAGAGAGTCACGTGTGGCGGCTTCGCCCATGGGTCCCCTTGCGGCCCGTCCGGCAGACGGGATGTGAGAATGGATCGAGTCGGTCCTAACCCAAATGGGTTAATCCGATATTGATTCAGCCTGCCGAAATTATGCCGGGACGGTCGCGTCGATCCCGGCGATCTTCAGGAAATTCGCCAGCATCGCATGGCCGTGTTCGGTGGCGATGCTTTCCGGGTGGAACTGGACCGAGTGGATCGGCAGGTCGCGGTGGCGGAATGCCATGACGCTGCCGTCCGATGCGGTGGCGTTGACCACCAGCGCGTCGGGAATGTCGGTGACGATCAGCGAGTGGTAGCGCGTGGCGGTAAAGGGGCTCGGCAGCCCTTCGAACAGGCCGGTGCCGTCATGGCTGACCGGTGATGTCTTGCCGTGCATCAGCCCGCCGCGCACGACCTTGCCCCCGAAATGCTGGCCGATCGACTGGTGGCCAAGGCACACGCCGAGCAGCGGCTTCCCGGCATCGGCGCAGGCGGCTACGAGGTCGAGGCTGATCCCCGCTTCGTTCGGGGTGCACGGGCCGGGGGAGAGCAGGAACGCCTGCGCGTTGCTGGCGATCGCCTCCTGCGCAGTAAGCGCGTCGTTGCGCACCACCTTCACCTCCGCGCCCAGTTCCATGAGGTAGTGGACGAGGTTCCAGGTGAAGCTGTCGTAATTGTCGATGACGAGGATCATGGGGAGGGGGATTAGCCGCGTCAGTACCCCGCGTCGAGATCGACGACGTTCTTCATCGGTCGCCCCTCCGCAAAGGCGCGGGCATTGTCGAGGAACAGCGCGGCGGCGCGCATGAACATTCTGGTCTGCGACCGGCCTGACAGATGCATCGAGTGGAGCGTGTTGGGCGCAGTCCAGAGCGGATGGTCGGGGGGCAGGGGCTCGGGATGGACGACGTCGAGGAACGCGCCGCCGATCCGCCGCTTGTTGAGCGCGGCGATCAGCGCATCCTGATTGACCATGTCGCCGCGCGCGACGTTGATCAGCCACGCGCCGGGCTTCATCGCCGCCAGCTCATCCGCGCCGATCATCGCCGCCGTCGCATCGGTCGAGGGGGCGGCGAGGATAATCCAGTCATAGTCCGCGATCCGCTCGCGCCACTGGTCGGGGGGCAGCGTGCCATCGCGGCCCGAGCGGGTGACGCCGGTCACCGCGACGCCGAACGCGGCCAGCCGCTCCCCGATCATCCGCCCGATCGTGCCATAGCCGATCACGAGCGCGCGGGTTTCGAACAGTTCGACCTTGCCCGGCGCATCGCCCGGCCATTCGCGCCGGTCGGCGATGCGGACCACTTCATCGAAGCGCTTGGCGGCGGCGAGGATGCCAAGCACCGCATATTCGGCAACGGCGATGGCATTGATGCCGACGCCATTGGTCAGGATCGTGCCGCGCGCCTTGAGCAGGTCGATGTCGAATGCGTCGATCCCGGCATAGATGGTCGACAGCCATTCGAGCCGTTTGCCAGCTGCCGCGATCTCCCCGGTCCAGCCCGGTCGATTCATGTCGACCCAGCCGATCTGCGCGTCGCCGATCAGCGCCAGCGCCTCTTCGCGGCTGGTGAACCAATACGCGTCGATCCCGGCGGGCAGGCCGGGTTCGATCAGCGGGCGGGCGAGCGCGGGCAGCACGGCTTTCATGCCGCGCAGGATGGCGCGATCCGCGCGCCGGGGCAATCGCGCCGCCGCGAATTGGTTTGCGACAAATTGATACTCTTTTGGGCTGGCATCCGGCGGCGGAAAGGGGAATGCTTGCGTCGGGCGACTGGCGCGGGAGGCGTCGTGCGCCCGGGGTGGGACCGATGGACAAACTGGAATCGCCGCTGATCGCGGTGGATGAACCGCTCGCGCCACAACCGGCGGTCGCGGGCGATGTCGCACGTGCCGGCGGCAGCTTTACCGCAGTCGGGGTCAGCGGGCTCGCGCTCGCGCTTGCGGCGTGCGACTCGGGCGGCGGTGGCGGGGGCGGCGTCGTTACGACCCCCGGCCCGACGCCGACGCCAAGCCCGGCCCCGCCGCCCACCGCCGCACAGGCCAGCCGTTTCCTGTCCCAGGCGACGATGGGCGCGACCGCGGCCGACATCGCCGATGTCCAGGCGCGCGGCTATGACGGCTGGATCACCGCCGAATTCGCCAAGCCGCGTCCGACCAGCCTGTGGGACTGGCTCGTGAGCAAGGGCTATACCGACGCGAGCTTCATCAATGGCGAAGCGGGCTTCGACAATGCGATGTGGAGCCAGCTGATCGGCGCGGGCGATCAGTTGCGCCAGCGCGTCGGCATGGCGCTGCTCGAGATGCTCGTGGTCGGCATCGGCGGGGTGAACCTGTCGTGGCGGCAATTCGCGATGGCCGCCTATGTCGACGTGCTGATGGACAATGCGTTCGGCAATTTCCGCACGCTGATCGAGCGCGTGACCTACAATGCCGCGATGGGGTCGTTCCTGACGTTCCTTGGCAACCGCAAGGCGAATGCCAGCACCGGATCGGTCCCGGACGAGAATTATGCGCGCGAGCTGATGCAGCTGTTCACGATCGGCCTGGTGCGGCTGAACATGGATGGCAGCGCCGTGACATCGGGCGGGCAGCCGGTCGAGACCTATACCCCGGCGGACGTGTCGGGGCTGGCGCGGGTGTTCACGGGCCTTGTGCTCGACGGGTCGGATAACACGACGCCCGATCGCTATCGCCGGCCGATGATCTTCAACACCGGGCTGCATGAGACCGGGGTATCGACCTTCCTCGGCACGACCGTCGCCGCCGGGGCATCGGGCGCGGATGCGGTCAAACAGGCGCTCGATACGATCTTTGCGCACCCCAATGTCCCGCCCTTCGTCTCGAAGCAGCTGATCCAGCGACTGGTCACCAGCAACCCCTCGCCCGCCTATGTCGGGCGCGTCGCGGCGAAGTTCGCCGATAATGGCTCGGGCGTGCGCGGCGACATGCAGGCGGTGATCCGCGCGATCCTGATGGACAGCGAGGCGCGGACCGAGCCGACCGCGACCAGCGCGGGCAAGCTGCGCGAACCGGTCATGCGCCTGACCGGCTGGGCGCGCGCGTTCGGGGCGACATCGAACTCGGGCAACTGGACCACGGGCGACACCAGCAGTTCGATCAACCGGCTGGCGCAGACGATGGGCCGCAGCCCGTCGGTCTTCAACTTCTTCCGCCCCGGCTATACCCCGCCCAACACCCCGATCGCGACAGCGGGGCTGGTCGCGCCGGAATTGCAGATCACCAATGAAATCAGCGTCGTCGGCTATGTGAATTACATGCAGGCGGTGGTGAACAACACGACCGACCTGCGCACCGATTACGCGTCGCTGTCGACATTGGTGGCGGACAGCGCGGCATTGGTCGATCGGATCAATCTGTGGCTTGCCGCCGGACAGCTATCGAGCGGCACGATGACCGCGATCCGAACGGCGGTCGACAGTTCGAGCAGCAATTCAAATCGCATCGCGATTGCCGTCCTGCTGACGATGGCATCGCCCGAATTTCTGACGCTGAAGTGAGGGGCCGGGACATGGATCAGAACCAATCGCGCCGCGCCTTCCTCAAGCGCACCGCCGCACTCGGTGCAGCGGGTGCCGCCGCGCCCTTTGTCACCCAGCTTGCCGCGATCGGCGAGGCATCGGCGGCGGTCGCCAGCGATTACAAGGCGCTGGTGTGCATCTTCCTCTATGGCGGCAATGATTACGCCAACACGCTGCCGCCCTATGACAGCGCGACGCACGCCGCCTATCTCGCGCAGCGCCCGACGCTGGGCCATGCGCGCGACAGCCTGACCGCGACGTTGCTCAACCCGGCCAATTCATTGGGCGGGCGGCAATATGCGCTGGCGCCGACGATGGCGTCGCTGCTGCCCTTGTTCAACGCGGGCAAGCTGGCCCCGGTGCTGAACGTCGGCACGCTGGTGCGCCCGACGACCAAGGCGCAATATCAGGCGGCGTCGGTCGCGCTGCCGCCCAAGCTGTTCAGCCATAATGACCAGCAAAGCTATTGGCAGGCATCGAGCGCGGAGGGCGCGACGTCCGGCTGGGGCGGGCGCATCGGCGACCTGCTGCAGAGCGGCAACGGCACCAGCGCGCTGACCTGTATCAGCGCGTCGGGCAATGCGACCTATCTGTCGGGGCGCAGCGCGATCCAGTATGTCACCGGCACCAACGGGCCGACCGCGCTGATCAACGGCGCATCGACGCTGTACGGATCGGCCACCGCCGCCAGCACGCTGCGGACGCTGATGGGCGGGGCGCAGGCGAACCTCATCGCCAACGAACACGCCACCGTGTCGAAGCGCGCGCTCGACCTCTATGCGCAGGTGAATGGCGCGCTGGCGAGTGCCCCGGCGGCGAATTTCACGCTGTTCCCGACCGGCAATTCGCTGGCGGACCAGCTCAAGATCGTCGCGCGGCTGATTTCGGTGTCACAGGAGCTGGGCGCGAAGCGGCAGGTGTTCTTCGTGTCGATCGGCGGGTGGGACATGCACGATTTCCTGCTGCGCGATCACCCGACCCTGATCGGCCGCGTCGCCGACGCGATGCGCGCATTCTACGACACCACCGCCGCGCTGGGCATCGCCGACAAGGTGACCAGCTTCACCGCGTCGGACTTCGGCCGTACGCTGACGCAGAATGACGACGGCTCCGACCATGGCTGGGGCGGCATGCATTTCGTGCTGGGCGGCGCGGTGCAGGGCGGTCGCATCTATGGCACCCCGCCCGATTTCGGGCACAACACGCCAAGCGATGTCGGGCAGGGGCGCCTGCTGCCGACGACGTCGGTCGACCAATATGCTGCGACGCTGGCGAGCTGGTTCGGGGTGTCGGCGGGGAATATGCCGACGGTGCTGCCGAATATCGGGAATTACTCGACGACGAATCTGGGGTTTGTCTGAGGGTCGAGGCGGACGGCTCAGAGGCGGCGCATCGACAGTTCGAGCGGGCCGAAATCGATCGCGTCGAGATTGCAGCCCGGCGAGCCGGCAATCGCGACCGGGACCGAGATCGGAACGAAGATCCCCAGCCGCGCGCTCAGGCGTTGCACGAAGCTTTCGGCCTGCAGCATCGCTTCGGACGGCGGTGCGCGCCATGCGCCGCGATAGCGGTAGCGCAGCGGGCCATAGCTGCGCGCCTTGAGGCGATACACCGCGTCGAATTCATTGACGCGGCTCGCCTCCTGCACGAGCAGCCGACAACGTGCCCGCCGTGCATGCACCCGGCTGATATCGGCATAGCGATGCTCGCGCGTGGCGGTGAACCCCTGAGCGCGCAGCCGCGCGATCACCTCCGCGTCGAACCGTGCCTGGTCGCGCAGGACCGCGCCGGTCGCCGTCGCCTTGACCCCGAGCGAGCCCGCGATCAGCGCCAGGCCAAGCGCACTAAGCGCGCCGATTCGCCAGCCGGACACAGCCAACCCCCACGATGACGGCGACAACCGCGAGGCCCGCCCATGCGAACAGCATCCCCCCCGGACCGCTGTGCCAATATTCATAATATTGCTGCTTGTGCGCGATCACCGCCAGCCGAAGCACGTTGACGAACAGATTTGCGCCCATCGCGACAACGCACAGCAGCACGGAGCGGCGATCGAGGGGGATGCGCAGCAATTGCGTCATCGCAGCCCAGAACAGTACCGCCAGCGTCATGTTGTCCATCGACGAACAACCAAAGCCGATGACGAACGGCTGGGCTTCACCCGCGAAATAGACGAGATTGCCCTGCGCCGTGGTCCCCGCGAGCCACGCGACAAAGGAGGCATCGAGCGACAACACCGGGCCGCCGGCGAGAACTAGCACCGCGCGGCCCCAGATCAGCATCGAGGTCAGCGCCAGCGCGATAACGCCGATCCGACGCGCGCGCGATCCCTTCTGGCCGCTCGGCATCAGCCACAGTCCGGCCAGAAACACGCCCACCGCTCCGGCCACGGGGATCGGGATGAAGGCCGTGCCGAGCACAGCAACAAACACCATCCAATCGAGTGCGGTCATGGCCGACCGGGCATCTTCGGCTTCATCGGATTCTGCCGCGATGCTGCCGATGGCGAACAGCGCGAACCACAGCGCCGGGTTGACCCCGCCCAGATCGAGCAGGGTGGTCGCCCATCCGCGCGCGAAGCTGGCGAGCAGGTTCGACGCTACGGCATTGACCCCCGCCACGATCGTGGCGAGGGCGAGCCAGCTTGTCCGGTCGATCGATGTTCCCGCCGCTATCTGCGGCCCGGATTGCTCAGCGCTTGATACGGCGGCGAAGCGCACGATAGCCGACCGCAACGCCGATCATCGCGGCAAGGCCCACGCCCATTTCGGGCGTCGGCGTCGGCGGCAATCCAGCGATCGCCGGGCTCGCGCCTACCGCTGCCATCACGGCGAATGCCATCAGAGTTCCGGCCCTCATCGTCATTGTCCCCATATCCTGTTGTGCTAAAACAATATCATGGTGGGCGGACTTGTAAATCGTCGGCGCCGAAATGTGCGGGGCAGGGGGCGGGCGTGAGCGCGTATTTGTGGACATCGCTCGTGCTCGGCACGGGTTTCGTGCTGCTGTTCGCACTGGAGGCAGACGGGGAGGCCGAGCGGTCGGCCAACCGGCGACGGCGCTGGACCACCAATTTCGGACTGGGGGCGATCGGGTTCGCGATCGCGGCGCTGCTGCCCGTTTCCACGCTGATCGCGGCCGCATGGTCGCGCGGGGCGGGGCTGGGTGTCGGAGCGCATCTTGCCGTGCCCGCAGCGGTCGCCTTCGTCGTGCTGCTCGTCACGCGCAGTTTCGCCGCCTATTGGCTGCACCGCGCGATGCATGCCCATCCATTGCTGTGGCGGGTACACCGCGTCCATCACGCCGACGCGGAACTCGACGTGTCGAGCGGCCTGCGCAACCATCCGATCGAGCAGCTGGTGGGTCTAGCCCTTGCCGTCGCGATCAGCGTGGTGCTCGCGCCTGCGAGCGCGGTGGTGCTGGCGGTCGATGCGCTGTTGCTGATGGTGGCGTTCTGGCAGCATGCCGATGTGCGGCTGCCCCCAGCCGCCGCCAGCGTCGTCGAGCGGCTGTTCGTCACGCCGCGCTATCACCGGCAGCATCACGACGCGGCGGCGGGCCCGGCATCGGGCAATTATGGTGACATGTTCACCCTGTGGGACCGCCTGTTCGGGACCGAGCGGCGTCCCGATGGCACACACGTCGTGGTTGGCGTCGCCGACTCACCGCGCGACGGCTTGCTGATCCAACTGGCGGCGCCCCTGCGCCGGTGAGCGCGTGTATTTTATTCCGGAGCGAGGCTGCCGAATATCGGGAATTACTCGACGACGAATCTGGGGTTTGTTTGAGGGGGTGGAGGACGTCGTCGGTTGACACGATACTCATTGCGGACCCAAATCCTCCTGCTAGTCTTCTCGCCGTGAGCGAACTCTACCCACGCGCTGTGGCTAAATGGCTCGGGCTTGCCTACGCAGGGGCATTGGCTCTGTTCTTGCTCTGGGCAGCCGACGCTCCAGAGGCAGTGCTATTCAGCCTGTTTGTCCTTCCGTGGATCGTGGGACCAGCAGCGCTGGCTGCTGGTGGGGCAGCGTTATCTCCCTCGCGAGGCGAGGCGCGGGCCTTTTTGATTCTCGAAGCCTTGGTTGTCGGCTCAACAATATTGCTCTGGTTTCACCTCATCGTGGTCGCACCTGATGCCCAGAACGGCATTGCGATGATGTTCTTCCCTCTCCTGCAATACGCGGCTGTCGCACTTTTCTGGCTGTCGCGCTCATTTCTCAGGGACGAGCAATGATGAACCGAGTTGGCGGCCGCATATCAGCCAAGCCAATGCCCGGCCTTACACCTCCACCCGCCAATCCCACCCGATCGGGTCTCCGTCCATCACCTCGACTCCCGCGCCGATCAGCTCGTCGCGGATTGCGTCCGAGCGGGCGAAGTCCTTCGCGGCGCGGGCTTCCTTGCGTTCGGCGAGGCGGGCTTCGATCTCCGCCTCGGTGACCAGTGCATCCGCCGGGCGGACGCGTAGGTCGGCCCGGGAGAGGTCGAGCAGGTTGAGGCCGAGCGCGGTGTCGAATTGTGCCAGCGTCATCAGCCGCGCTTCCTGACCCAATTGCTTGTCGGCGAGCAGTTCCTCCAGCACCGGCAGCGCCTTGGGGGTGTTGAGGTCGTCGGACACCGCCGCGTCGAGCCGCTCGAGATAGCTCGCGGCATTGCCGCCACCCTTGCCCTCGGCCGCGCGGAACTTCTCTGCCGCGAGCACCAGCCGCCGCAAGCGTACCAGCGCGGCCATCAGGTTTTCGCCGCTGAACTCCAGCTCGCTGCGATAATGCGCGCTCAGGCACATCAGGCGATAGGCGAGGGGGTGGACGCCCTTTGCCACCAGCGCGTCGAGCGTGGCGATGCCGCCCTTGGACTTCGACATTTTCCCGCCGCGATCGACGAGGAAGTTGTTGTGCAGCCAGATTTTCGCGCCCGAATTCGCACAGCCGCAATGCGCCTGGTTCTGCGCGATTTCGTTGACGTGGTGGATCTCGCGATGGTCGATCCCGCCGGTGTGGATGTCGAACGGCAGGCCGAGCAGCTCGGCGCTCATTACCGAGCATTCGAGGTGCCAGCCCGGCGCGCCGCGGCCCCAGGGCGAATCCCATTCCATCTGGCGCGTCTCGCCCGGCGGGGTGGTGCGCCAGATCGCGAAGTCCTGCGGATGGCGCTTGCCCGCGACGCTCTCGATACGGCCCTCACCGGCATCGTCCTGCCCGCCGGATAATTTGCCGTAGTCGGGCACGGTGCTGCTGTCGAAATAGAGGCCGGAGTCGAGCTGGTAGCAATGCTGGTCGGCGATGCCCTTGGCGAAGTCGATCATCTTCGCGACGTAGTCGGTCGCCAGCGGCATGTGATCGGGGGTGCGGATGTTGAGGTCGCGTAAGTTTCGGCGGAACACATCGGCATAGTGGCGCGAAATGTCCCACGCGCTCAGGCCGCGCTTCTTTGCCGCCGCCTCCATCTTGTCCTCGCCCGCGTCGGCGTCGGAGGTCAGGTGGCCGACATCGGTGATGTTGATGACATGGGTGAGGGCGTGGCCCTTCCACCGCAGCACCCGGCTGAGCGTATCGGTGAAGACATAGGCGCGCAGATTGCCGAGATGCGGGTCGCTATAGACCGTCGGCCCGCACGAATAGACGCGCACGCCCTTAGCGGGGTCGATCGGCGCGAACGGTTCGAGCGCGCGGGTGAGGCTGTTGTAGAGGGTGAGCGTGGCGCCAGTCATGTGCGGCGCCATAGCGCGGGGGAGGCGGCTTACCAACCTCCCCGCGCGGGAATCATGCGGCGAGCGGCTTGGGCTTCTCGCTCACGCGGAAGGTACCGGTGCCGAAACTGCCGCCGCTGTGGATCGGCAGCGCCGTGGCACAGAAGGCGCATTCGGCGGTCATCCGCCCGATCATCCAGTGCGACTGGCCGCATCCGGGGCAGACATTCTGCTCGCCGGGGCGAAAGGCAATGCGATAGCCGCTGTTGGCGGCGGTGAAGGGGGTCGCGTCGTAAAACATCGGCTCGTCTCCAGACTTGCCCGGTTCGACGCTCGGAATCCGGATTTTGTTCCAAGCGCGTATCGACGGCGCGGCGGGAGCGTGGCCGATCGGCAACAGTCCGGGTCAGTCGTGCGGGCGGATCCGGTCGAGCACGGTATAGGCCATGACGGCGGTCGCGACGGCGGCATTGAGGCTGTCGGCCTTGCCCAGCATCGGAATTTTCACGCGCACATCGCATGCTGCGGCATAATCGGCAGGGAGCCCCTGCGCCTCGTTTCCGGTCAGCAGGAATACCGGCGCGGCAAAGTCCGGCGCGCGGTAATCGACCGCACCCTCCAGCGCGAGGCCGACCAGCTGGCCGGGTCCGGCGCGCAGCCAGGCGTGGAATTCATCCCACGGCGCGCGCGCGATCGGAATCGTGAACAGCGCACCCATGCTCGCGCGCACCGCCTCGACGCTGAACGGATCGACGCATTCGTCGACCAGGATCAGCCCGCCCGCGCCGACCGCATCGGCGGTGCGCAGGATCGTGCCGAGATTGCCCGGATCGCGCAGCCGCTCCGCCACCAGCCACAGCGGCGCGGCAGTGCGGTCGATGCGGGCGAGGTCGGTCGAAAGCTCGCGATACACGCCCACGACCGCGCCGGGATTATCCTTGCCCGACAGTTTGGACAGAATGTCGCTGTCGGTCTGGATGACCTCGCCGCCGGATGCCTCGGTGGCCGCAACCAGCTCCTGTGCGAGCGGGTGGCCGTCATGCCCCTTGGCGAAGAACAGATAGGCGGGGAGGTGCCCCGCCTCGCGCGCCTCGGTCAGGATGCGCAGCCCTTCGGCCAGGAACAGCCCTTCGTCGCGGCGATGCTTCTTGTCGCGCAAGCTGCGGACCCGCTTGACCAGCGGATTGGAAAAGGCGGTTATTTCGCGCACCGGCTCAATCCTCGCCGAAGCGGTCCTCGACCAGTTCGACCAGCTTGAGCACCGCATCCTCGGCGCCGTCGCCGGTCGCGCTGATCGTGATCGTGTCGCCCATTGCGGCGCCCAGCATCATCAGGCCCATGATCGACGTACCGGTGACGGCGTTGCCGTCCTTTTCGACGGTCAGCTCGCACGGCTGGGACGAGGCGAGGGTGACGAACTTGGCGCTTGCCCGCGCGTGCAGGCCGCGGCGGTTGCCGATCAGGACGGTGCGGCTGACCCGGCTCAAGCGGCAGCCTCGCCCAGCACTTCGGAGGCGACGGTGATGTACTTGCGCCCCGCCTCACGCGCGGCGGCAACCGCCTCGGTCACCTTCATCGTCTTGCGCGCGCCGCCCAGGCGAATCAGCATGGGCAGGTTGATCCCGGCGATCACCTCGACCCGGCCCGCCTCCAGCAGCGAAATGGCGAGGTTCGACGGGGTGCCGCCGAACAGGTCGGTCAGCAGGATCACGCCGCGGCCACCCTCGACCGCGACGATCGCCTTGGCGATATCGGCGCGCCGTTCCTCCATATCGTCCTCAGGGCCGATGCAGATCGTCGCGATGCGATCCTGTTTGCCGACGACATGCTCCATCGCGACGACGAACTCCTCCGCGAGCCGCCCGTGCGTCACGAGTACCAGTCCAATCATGTCTTTACGCTTGTCCCATGCGGTTCACCTTGCACCCGGCGGGCCTTCTAGCGAGTCCTGCGGCGCGGTTTGCAAGTCACGATGAGTCACCGTGGGCGAAAAACCCGCTTCGCGCAACCGGGCAGCGATACGCTCGGCCACATGGACCGACCGATGTCTCCCGCCGGTACAGCCGAACGCGACGGTAACATAGGATTTCCCCTCGGCCTGATAGCGCGGGAGGAGGAGCAGCAACAGCTCCTCGATCCGCGTCATCGCTTCGGGATAGGCGCGGTCCTCGGCGACATAGGCGGCGACGTCGGCGTCCTTTCCGGTGCCGGGACGCAGCGATGCGACCCAGTGCGGATTACGCAGGAAGCGCATGTCGAGTACCAGATCGGCCCCGGTCGGCACGCCGCGCGCAAAGCCGAACGACATCACCGACACTACCGTTTCGCCAAGGCCCGGGCCGGAAAAGGTCGTGCGGATCTGTTGCGTCAGCTCGTTCGACGAGAGGCTGGTCGTGTCGATCACGCGATTCGCCCAGCGCCGCAGCGGCTGAAGCAGTTCGCGCTCGCGCACGATCCCGTCGGTCGCCGGGCGGTCGAGCGCCAGCGGGTGGCGCCGCCGCGTCTCCGAATAGCGCCGCTCCAGCTCCGCGCCCGAACAGTCGAGGAACAAGGTGCCCATGTCGTAGCCGCGATCGTCGCGCAGCTTCTTGATGCGGCGCACGATGCTGTCGGCGTCGAAGCCGCGCGTGCGGGTGCCGATGCCGAGCGCAAGCGGGCGATCGTCGCCATCGCTGCCCTCGGGCGGGTCGGTGTCGAGCAGGCGGTTGAGCAGCAGCAGCGGCAGATTGTCGACCACTTCCCAGCCCAGATCCTCCAGCGTGCGCAGCACGGTCGACTTGCCCGCGCCCGACATGCCAGTGACCAGCAGGATCTGCTTGGGGCGTCGCTTGTTCATCGTGCCGCTCCCGTCAGGTGGCGCAGTGCCAGCTCGACCTTGATCGGCGCGGAGGGTTCGAGCGCGGGGAGGGCGACCACCGGCACGTCGACGCCGGCGATCTTTCGCGATTGCGGCCCTTCCGGCATGCGCGGCGGATCGTCGAAGATGGTGACGAGCAGTGCGATGGGTGCACTGTCGGTGTGGGGCAGGGTGACCAGGCCGATGCCGCGCACCTCGATCTTGCCCGCGATCGTCGCCGGGGACTTGGCATGAAGCACGCCGTCGCGCCGCGTGCAGATCGTGTAGTCGTCGGCGACCAGTGCCGCGCCGCGATCGATCAGGCGCAGTGCCAGGTCCGACTTGCCCTCGCCCGACCGCCCCTCGATCAGCACCGCGCGTCCGTCGATCGCGACGCAGGATGCGTGCAGCGTTTCGGAAGACAGGATCGCCACGCTTCTAACTCCCCGTACGCTCAACCCGCCTGCACGAATGGCAGCCGGACGACGAAGCGCGCGCCGCGCATGCGGTCTTCACGCGTTTCGACCCCGATCGTCCCCTGGTGACCTTCGACGATGGTCCGCGCAATCGCAAGTCCCAGTCCGGAATGTTTGCCGAATTCCTCGCCGTCCGGCCGGTCGGTGTGAAAGCGGCGGAAGATCGCCTCGCGCGCCTCCTCCGGCACGCCCGGCCCCTCATCCTCGACCCGGGCCTCCAGCATCTCGCCGGCGGCGATGATCGACAGCGCCACGGTGCCGCCATCGGGGGAGAAGGAGATGGCGTTGTCGATCAGGTTGGCGAATACCCGCTCCAGCCGCGCGCCTTCGCCCATCACGCGCGGCATCGGGCCGATCGGCGCGTCGAAGCGCAGGCGGATGCCGCGTTCGACGCCGCGCGCGCTGCGCTGCTCGACCATCGCCGCAAGCATTGCGGACAGATCGACCGGGTCGAACTTTGCGCGGGACAGCTGCGCATCAAGCCGTGATGCTTCCGAAATGTCGCTGATCAGCCGGTCGAGCCGCAGCACATCGTCGCGCACCACCGCCAGCAGCTGTGCCTGCAGCGCCGGATCGCGCACCGCCATAAGGCTGTCGACGGCGGAACGCAGCGAGGCGAGCGGGTTCTTGATCTCATGCGCCAGATCGGCGGCGAACGCCTCGGTCGCATCGATGCGGGCGCGCAGGGCGAGGCTCATGTCCGACAGCGAGCGGGCGAGGTGCCCGATCTCGTCGCGCCGTTCGGGCAGGCGCGGCACCACCACTTCGCGCGCGCGCCCCAGCCGCACCCGCACCGCCGCGCGGGCAAGGCGGCGCAGCGGGCGGACGATGGTGCGGGCGAGGAACAGCGAGAGGAAGATCGACAGCCCGGCGGTGAAGGCGAGCACCAGCCCCAGCCGGAACCGCTCGATCCGCACCCGCTGCGTAATGTCGCGCGCGTTGGAGCTGGTGAACACCGCCCCCTCCGGCCCATAGGGCGCGGCGGCGGTGATGACGGGCGTGCGGTCGGGCGCACGCCACACGGTTGCGCTCGCCTCCCCGGTGCGCAGCGCTGCTTCCAGATCGGGCCAGTCCAGCCCCTTGGTCGGCGCGCGCTCACGAAACTGCTGCGCCCGGTCCGCGCCCGCGACGGTGTCGATCACCGCGTCGAGGAAGCGCGCCGCGCTCTGGTTCCACGGATCCTTGTCGGGATCGCGCAGCACGAAATTGTTCAGTCCCAGCGCACGTGTGTCGAGCGTCATCCGCCCGGTGCGATCGTACAGGCGGATGCGGATATCCGCTTCGCTCGCCACGCGTTCGATCAGTGCGGTGCGATCGTCCGGCGGGGTCATCGCGACCGCCTGGGCAATCAGCCGCGCTTCGCGGCTCGCCTGTTCGACGCGGCTGTCGACGATGCGCGCGCGATAGCTGTCGAGGTAGAAGAACCCGCCCGCCAGCATCACCAGCGCAAAGATGTTCACCGCCAGGATGCGCGGCGTCAGGCTGACCCGGCCGGACCAGCGGAGCGACAGGTCGCGCTCTTCCCGCGTCGCCGCGGGCCTATTCGTCGGAGAATCGGTATCCGGCGCCATAGAGCGTCTCGATGGCGTCGAATTCGGGATCGACCTGCCGGAACTTGCGGCGCACGCGCTTGATATGGCTGTCGATGGTGCGGTCATCGACGTAAATATCGTCCTGATACGCCGCATCCATCAGCTGGTTGCGCGTCTTGACGATGCCGGGCCGCTGGGCAAGCGTTTCGAGGATCATGAATTCGGTGACGGTGAGGGTGACGTTGTCGCCCTTCCACGTCACCTTGTGCCGCGCCGGATCCATCGTCAGCGGGCCACGCTCGATCACCGGCTGCACCTCGGCGGCCGGCGCCTCTTCGCCCTGCGCAGTCGCCGCGACCAATTCGGTCCGCCGCAGGATCGCGCGGATGCGGGCGATCAGCAGCCGCTGGCTGAACGGCTTGGCGATGTAATCGTCCGCGCCCATCGCCAGGCCCAGCGCCTCGTCCAGCTCGTCATCCTTGCTGGTCAGGAAGATCACCGGGATCTGGCTCTTTTCCCGCAACCGCCGCAGCAGCTCCAGCCCGTCCATGCGCGGCATCTTGATGTCGAGCACCGCCAGCTCGGGCGGATTGTCGACCAGCGCCTTCAGCGCCGCCTCGCCATCCGAATAGACGCGCGTCACAAACCCCTCGGCCTGCAACGCGATCGACACGGACGTCAGGATGTTGCGGTCGTCATCGACCAGCGCAATCGTTGCGGTCATGGGCCGGGGGTAGCGGAATGTGGGGCGCGGCTCAACGGTGCTGGCGTGTCCCGCCCCCGTTCCTTCAAGGTGCCACACGGTGGGATGGCGAACACACCCTCTGTGCTTTCTCTGTCACAACTCGTGTTAAGTCGCATTTTGAAACTATTGTTTTGCTTGACGCACGAGAGCGCGGCCACCCTATTCGAGTTAACGGTACGGGCAAAGCCTGGCCAATCTTTGGAGGGGATGCACATGCGAATTGATCTGATGTCGGCTTGTGGCGCGGCGGCGCTGGTTCTGGCGCTGGCCGCGCCGGCTCAGGCCCAGACGGCGCCCGGCGATCAGGCCGAGGGCGCGGGCGAACCGACTGAGGCGGAAGTGATCATCACCGCGCAGGGCCGCGCGCAGGCGCTGGCCGATGTGCCGCTGGCGGTTTCGGCGATCAGCGCGGACACGCTGCAGCAGACCGGCGCCAGCGATATTCGCGCACTCAATCAGGTCGCACCTTCGCTGCTCGTCTCCTCGACCGGGAGCGAGGCGAACGGGTCGGCGCGCATCCGCGGCGTCGGGACGGTGGGCGACAATCCGGGCCTCGAAAGCTCGGTCGCGGTGTTTATCGATGGCGTCTATCGCTCGCGGTCGGGCATTGGCCTGAGCGAGCTCGGCGATCTGGAGCGGATCGAGGTGCTGCGCGGGCCGCAGGGTACGCTGTTCGGGCGCAACGCGTCGGCGGGCATCATCAGCATCGTATCGAAGTCGCCCGAGCCCACCTTCTCCGCCGGCGGCGAGGCGAGCTATGGCAATTACGATGCGCTGCGGCTGCAGGGCTTCGTCAATGCGCCGCTGGGTGACACCGTGTCGGGCCGGCTGGACGGCGTGTTCATGCGCCGTGACGGCTTTTACCGGGACGTCACCAACAATCGCGACGTCAACAACCGCAACCGCTATTTCGTGCGCGGCCAGCTGCTGTTCGAACCGAGCAGCGACCTGAAGATCCGCCTGATCGGCGACTATACCCACCGCGACGAGGATTGCTGTGGCGCGGTCTATGTCGATCAGACGATCAACCCGCTGGTCGGCGGGCTCAACGATCCGGCGCAGAACAATATCGTGCGCGTGCTGCGCGACTTGGGCCAGCCGCTGGCGGCATTCAGCAATCCCTATAGCCGCAACCTCTATGTTTCGGCCGGGCGCAGCTATGCCGGGACGACCAAGGACTGGGGCGGGTCGGCGCAGGTCGACTGGACGCTGGGCGACATCAAGCTGACGTCGATCACCGCCTATCGCGACTATGTGGCGAGCCAGGGTTCGGACACCGATTACAGCGCGGTCGACCTGCTCTATCGCGCGCCGGGCGACAGCACCGCGCGCGGGTTCAAGACGTTCAGCCAGGAATTGCGGCTCAACGGCACCGCGTTCGATGGCAAGCTCGACTGGCTGGTCGGCGGCTATTTCGCCAATGAAGACCTGACGCTGAACGATAATTTGCGCTTCGGCACGCAATATGGCCGGTTCGCGACCTGTCGCATCGTGTCGGGCAGCGCGCTTGCCGCGCTGTACAGCCCGACCTCGGCCGGGTGTCTTGCCGCGCGTCCGGCGGCGTTCGGCGCAGCATCGCCGATCATCTATGCGGCGTTCGACCAGCTCGATGCGATCAGCAATCGCGGCGCGACCCGCGACCGGTTCGAACAGAACAGCCGCAACTGGGCGCTGTTCACCCACAACATCATCCGCGTCGCCACCGGTTTGGACCTGACCATTGGCCTGCGCTACACCAATGAGCGCAAGCGGCTGAACGCGGCGTTCGGCAACGACAATACCGCCTGCACCACCAACCAGGCCGCGTTGCTGCCGCTGCGCTCCACCGCCGCGCTGACCGCGACGGTCGACGCGCTGCTGGGCCTGTCGTGTCAGGGCAATTCGACCGCGGAGCTCAACGGCGCGTCGATCAACGACACGCGCAAGGAGGATCAGTTCACCGGCACCGCGATCCTGTCGTACAAGCCGACCGACGATCTGCTGCTCTATGCGAGCTATGCGCGCGGCTACAAGGCGGGCGGGTTCAACCTCGACAAGTCCGCGCTGAAGGTGCCGATCCTGACCTTTGCCTCGGTCGGCGGGGCACAGGCGCTGGTCCGCAACCTGCAGTTCGCGCCGGAAACCAACACCGCCTATGAAATCGGCCTGAAATATTCGACCCGCGCGTTCAGCCTGAACGTCTCGGCCTTCCGTCAGGAGTTCAAGAACTTCCAGCTCAACACGTTCAACGGCACGGTCTTCCTGGTCCAGAACATCAATGGCTGCACCGCCAATCTGAACGGTGGCGACCGCGACCAGAGCAAGTTCAGCACCGCGCCCAACTTCAACGCTGCGGCGGCAACCACCGGTGCCTGCGCCGCCGGGGATGTCGGGTACGGCGTGGTGTCGCAGGGCGTCGAGCTGGAAGCTTCGCTGGTCCCGGCGCGCGACTTCCGGGTCGGGCTGGGCCTGACCTATGCCGACACGCATTATCGCGACCAGTTGGTCGGCAATGACAGCGGCGCGCCGCTGGATCAGGCGCTGCGCATGCTGCCCGGGCAGAAGCTGTCGAATGCGCCCGAGGTCGTCGCGACGGCGTCGGTCGCGTGGACGCCGGAGCTCGGCAGTTCGGGGCTGAGCGGTCTGGTCTATTTCGACACGCGCATGACCAGCGATTACAACACCGGCTCTGACCTGTTCCCGCAAAAGGGGCAGGACGGCTATGCGCTGGTCAATGGCCGCATCGGCATTCGCGGCAAGGATGAGGCGTGGGCGGTGGAACTGTGGGCGCAGAATCTGTTCAACCAGAACTATACCCAGGTCGCGTTCAATTCGCCGTTCCAGGAGGGTGCGGCGAGCGCGCCCTTCACCGATCCGCAGTTCCCGGGCGGGCGGCAGATCTTCTCCGCCTATCTTGCCGAACCGCGCACCTATGGCGCGACGGTGCGCTTCCGCTTCTGAACTGAGCGGCGGGCGGGCGGGGGTGACCCTGCTCGCCCGCATGTGTCCGGCTACCAGCGAATCCAGCGCGGCACGAACAGCCGCCCGAGGCCCGCCAGCAGCGCGACTGGCGCGACATGCCAGATGCCGAGATGGCCGATCGTGTCCACCGGGCAGGACAGGCCATAGGCGAAACTGCCCAGCGCGCCGGCCGCGACGCCGGTGTAGAATCCCGCCGCATTCGGCGCGACCGGCGCACCGCGACGCAGCCACGCGATCAAGGCTGCGGCCACCAGCGCGCCGCTGCAGGTCGCGGCGATGAAGCATTCCGGGCCATGGGTGGCATGTTCGTGCCATGCGATCTGCCCTTCGATCATGGCGAGCAGCACGGCGGCCATCGGCAGGATTGCCAGCGCCGCGAGCAGCCAGCGCGCCCCGTCCTGCCGCGCGCCGACGCGCGGGCCGGCCATGCGGATGACCGCGAGCGCGGACACCAGCCCAACCAGTCCGATCAGGGCATTGGCGACGAAGAAAATGCCGGCAGCCTCACCATGGAGCGGGCCGGTCCACAGCCCGATGCCCAGCGCGATCAGGCCGATCGTCGCGGCGACGGCCACGGCGACCAGCGCCAGGCCATGTGCCATGCGGATCGGCCGCACCGGCTCCAGCTCGCGTGCAAGCTGGGCGATCAGGGGGGACGGGGGGCGGGTCATGATCAATCAGCCTCTTCTACGAGCGCGGAGAGCTTTCTCAATCCGCGATGAACATTCACCTTGATCAGGCTTTCGCTCTGACCGCTGCGTTCGGCTGCCTCTGTGACAGACAGCCCCTTGATCTTGATCAGCTCGATCGCGTCGCACTGGCCCTGGGGCAGGTGGACGAACAGCCGGTCGAGGCTGACGCGCGCCATCACCGCCTCTTCGTCGCTGTCCTCGGCCGCGTCATGGTCGTCGAGCGCATCCTCGCCCGACCGGTACACCCGGCGCAGATGATCGACCCAGCGATAGCGCGCGATCGCGGCGAGCCAGGGGAGGAAGGCCCGCGTCTCGTCCCAGGTCGCGCGCTTGGCGTGGAGCGCCAGCAGCACCTCCTGCACCAGATCGTCGAGCTGGGCGGGCGCGACGCGACGGCGGAAATAGCGTTCCAGCCAGCGCTGCACCTCGGTCAGCAGCAGCGTATAGGCGCGCGTATCACCCGCTTGTGACGCGATCATCAGGCGCACGAAGCTGGCTTCGTCTGCAATCATCGCTCCCCCCGCCGTCCGGACCCGGTATCAGCCGCGCCGACGGTGCCAGTTGGCAATCGGCGCGTCGAGCGCCAGCAGGCCACCGCCGCGCACGACCAGAATGCCCGCCAGTGCGACCCACAGGATATGCGTCGACCACCAGGCATCGGGATAGACGAAGACCTGAATGACCAGCGTCATGCCGATCAGCGCAAGCGCCGACAGGCGCGTGGCAAGACCGATCACCAGCAACATGGGGAACAGATGCTCCACCATCAGCGCCATCGGCGCGGCGAATTCCGGCGGCAGGGGGACCGCGCTGTAATCATTCTCGAACAAATAGCGGGTGGAGTCGCTGATCTCGAACCAGCTCCCCTCCACCACCTTGCTGCGGCCCGCGCGCCAGAATATTCCGGCGAGCGCGACCCGGACCAGCAGCAGCGCAACGCCCTCTGCCGTGCGCGAACCGACCAGCGTGACGGCCCGGTCGACCAAAGATGCGATGCGCTGCATGTCGATTTCCTGTCAGCTGCGAAGGGGTCAGCGCTGGACCGGGGTCAGCGAACCCTTGCCCTTGGGCGTTTCGGTCTTCGCGCACGTGCCCTTGGGCACCAGCTTCCAGGCATTGCCCTGATAGTCGCGGGTCGAGGTGCCGGCGCAGCTGGTGCCGGGGCCTGCCGCACAGTCATTCTTGCCTGCCTTGGCGACGCCATAGCATTTTTCCATCTCGGGCTTCTGCGCGGCCGCGGGGGCGGTGCCGAGCGCGGCGGCGAGGCCAGCGGTGGCGGCGAGCCCGGCGAGGCGGGCAAGGGTGGAAGTGGTCATCGTCATCGTCTCCAATTGTGGGTGCGATGCCGACGCATGGATCATCGGCACAGCGGCACATTCGGAGGCGTGTCGGCAATCGTTACAGCGCATGAAAAATTGTTTCGGGTGTAACCCCGGTCCCGCTCCCGGCGAACTCACCGATGTGCGCTTCCGCACGACGATCTGTTGAAGGGAATTGGGACATGAAGAGCGCAACGCGCACCGCCGCATCCATCGCCGCCACCGCCGCCGCCATCGCGCTGGGTTCGGTCGCGGCCTTCGCCGCCGATACGCCTGCGGGCAGCAACGGCCGCGCGATCGGCGCGAACGATACCGTCCATTGCTATGGCCTGCACAGCTGCAAGGGCCAGTCGGACTGCGCAACGACCGAGCATCAGTGCAAGGGCAACAATGCCTGCAAGGGCCATGGCTTCAAGGCGATGAAGGCCGGTGAATGCCTTTCGAAGGGCGGCACGATCGGCGACCTCGGCTGATCCTGCCCGATCCGGCGGGCCGCACCCCCCGCAACCCCAAGGCCCGCCGGATCCATCTTTTTGACTGCCAGGAGCGACGCAATGAACCCCGTCACGCCCTTTGGCGGCTTCGGCCTTGGCCTGCGCCGCGACCATTACCGGGATTTTCTGGAGGGCGCGGTCGCGGTCGATTTCGTCGAGGTGATCTCTGAAAACTTCATGATCGATGGCGGACGTCCGCTGCGCATCCTGGAACAGGTGCGCGCGAAGCTGCCGGTGATCCTGCACGGCGTGTCGATGTCGATCGGATCGGCGCAGGGCCTCGACCCGGATCATCTCGCGCGACTGCGAACGCTGGCCGACCGGATCGAACCGCTGTGGGTGTCCGATCATCTGTGCTGGACGCGGACCAGCGCGCATAACAGCCATGACCTGTTGCCGATGCCGCTGACCCGCGATGCGCTCGACCTGGTGTGCGACAATATCGACCGCGCGCAGGATGCGCTGGGCCGCGCGCTGCTGTTCGAAAATCCGTCGAGCTATCTGTCCTATCCGCAGGACGAATTCACCGAATGGCAGTTCCTCAGTGAGATGAGCCGCCGCACCGGCTGCTACCTGCTGCTCGACGTCAACAACATCTACGTCAGCGCCCGCAACCACGGCTTCGACCCGCTCGACTATCTGGCGGGCATCCCGGCGGACCGGGTGCGGCAGGTGCATCTGGCCGGGCACACGCCGGGGGAGATCGTGATCGACACGCATGACCGCCCGGTCTGCGACGCGGTGTGGGCGTTGTTCGCCCGCGCAATGGCGCGGCTCGGACCGGTTGCGGTGATGATCGAGCGCGACGATGCGATCCCGCCGCTGGCGGAGTTGCTCGCCGAGTTGGATCGGGCACGCAGCCTCGCCGCGACCGCGCGGCTGGAGGCGGCGGCATGACTGCGCTGGCTGAACTGCAAAACGCCTTTCTTGCCTGCCTGCACGACGATGACGCGCCGTTGCCGCCTGGCGTTGACGCCACCCGCGCAGCGGGCATGGCGGTGTATCGCAATGGCTATCGCGCGCGGCTGCTCGACGTGCTGGCCGACAGCTTTGCGCGCACTGCGCGGCTGGTCGGAGCGGATGCCTTTCATCAGGCGGCGGCGCACCATCTCATCGCGCATCCCCCATCGGCCTGGACGATCGACCGGGCGGGGGAGGGGTTCGCCGACACCTGCGCCGAGCTGTTTGCCCACGACCCCGATGTGGCGGAACTCGCCTGGCTTGAATGGGCGATGCAAAGCGCATTCACCGCCGCTGACGAAGCGCCGCTGACGCATGCTGGCTTCGCCGCAGCGACGGCGGCCTTCGATGCGGCGGAGTGGGAGCGGCTGGTTCTGGAGCCGATCGCAGGCACGGCGCTGCGCCCGGTCACCCACGACCTGCCCCAGCTTTGGCAGTCGCTGGCGGACGACGCGGATCAGCCGGTGGTCGAACGGCTGGAGGCACGCCACTGGCTGCTGGTCTGGCGCGAGGGCGAGGAGGCGGTGTTCGCGCTGCTCCCCGACGATGAGGGCAAAGCGCTGAACATGGCGCTGCAGGGTGCGACCTTCGGCGACATCTGCACCCGCCTCGCCGAGCGCCTCGTCCCGGAAGAGGCGGCGGCGGCAGCGGGGGCGGCGCTCAATCACTGGCTCGAACTCGGGCTGATCGGGGCGGTGCGCACAACGATGCAACAGGTCAGCGTTGTCAGCGAAAAATAGACGGTTAGCGCGATTCTGACACCGGTTACTGGCGTTGACCCCCGTTTCCGCCGCTGCCTATGCGCGACTCCACGCATACGAATGCAATGCCGTGCGGAGAGGCGCGGTATGAGGAGAGAGACGTGACCGATCGTACCCCGAAGATCGGCCTCGACGCGCTGGGCGTCGGGGCGGAAACCGCCATTCACTGGAACCTGCTGACCGCGCCTTTGGTCGAGCACGCCGTCCAGCGCGGTGAGGGCCGCCTGGCCAAGGACGGGCCGCTGGTGGTCGAAACCGGCAAGCACACCGGGCGCAGCGCCAAGGACAAGTTCATCGTCCGCGACGCCGAGACCGAAAGCAGCGTGTGGTGGGGCAGCACCAATGTCGGGATGACGCCCGAGCATTTCGCGGCGCTCAAGGCGGATTTCCTCAGCGCTCTCGGTGCCAAGGACACGCTGTTCGTTCAGGACCTGTATGGCGGGTCGCAGCCCGAGCATCGCGTGCGCGTTCGCGTCGTCAACGAATTTGCCTGGCACAGCCTGTTCATCCGCACCCTGCTGTGCCGGCCCGAAGCGGGCGAACTGCCCGGATTCGACCCCGAATATACGATCATCGACCTGCCGAGCTTCCAGGCGGACCCGGCCAAGCATGGGTGCCGCAGCGAGACGGTGATCGCGGTCAATCTGACCGAAAAGCTGATCCTGATCGGCGGCACCGCCTATGCCGGTGAGATGAAGAAGAGCGTGTTCGGCCTGCTCAACTATCTCCTCCCGGTGAAGGGCATCATGCCGATGCACTGTTCGGCCAATATCGGTCCGGACGGCGACACGGCGGTGTTCTTCGGCCTGTCGGGCACCGGCAAGACGACGCTGTCGGCCGATGCCAGCCGCACGCTGATCGGCGATGACGAACATGGCTGGTCCGACACCGCGGTCTTCAATTTCGAGGGCGGCTGCTACGCCAAGATGATCAACCTGTCGGCCGAGGCCGAGCCGGAAATCTTCGCGACCACCAAGCGGTTCGGCACGGTGCTCGAGAATGTCGTGATGGATGCGGAAACGCGTGAGATCGACCTGTTCGACAACAGCCTGGCGGAGAATAGCCGCGGATCCTACCCGCTCGACTTCATCCCGAACACGAGCGAGAAGAATCTCGGCCCGGTGCCGAAGAACATCATCTTCCTCACCGCCGATGCCTATGGCGTGCTGCCTCCGATCGCGAAGCTGACGCCGGAGCAGGCGATGTATCACTTCCTCTCTGGCTATACCGCGCGCGTTGCGGGGACCGAGATCGGCGTGACCGAGCCGTCGGCGACCTTCTCCACCTGCTTCGGTGCGCCGTTCATGCCGCGCCATCCATCGGTCTATGGCAATCTGCTGAAAGAGCGGATCGCCAAGGGCGGGGTCGATTGCTGGCTGGTCAACACCGGCTGGAGTGGCGGCAAGGCGACGATGCCGGGGATCAAGCGCATGCCGATCCGCGTCACCCGCGCACTGCTCAACGCCGCGCTCGACGGCAGCCTGAAGGATGCGGAGTTCCGTCAGGACCCCAATTTCGGCTTCATGGTCCCGGTCGCGGTCGGCGACATCGACCCCAACATGCTCGACCCGCGCGCCGCCTGGGCCGACAAGGGCGAGTATGACACGACCGCCGCAAAGCTGGTTGACGAATTCGTCGCCAATTTCGCGCAGTTCGAAACCCATGTCGACGCAGGCGTGCGCGAGGCTGCTCCGCGCAGCCGCACCACGGCGACCGAGCCCGCCTGATCCGCGACCATCCCCCGTCGGTGCAACGGCGGGGGATGGCGCTGGCTATTTTTCGGTCCAGCGCCTATATCCGGTGCATCGTCGGCACATCGCTCCGTAGGCGCCGACGGCTGAGAGATTCTTCGCGCTCCCGCTTACATGACGGGAGCCGCGCTATGGACCTCAACTACCTCCTCTATCGGCATCAGGTTTCGCTGATGCGCGCCAAGGCATCGGATTGCATGTGCGCGACCCGATCGCACCGCGATCTTGCCAGGGGCTATGCCGACCGCATCCGCGTGCTGCGCAGCGCAATGGGCGAAGAGGGTTCGCTGACGCGCGCACCATGCTGACGCCCGCCCCGCTCGAAACCGACAAGCCGCGCACGCGCCAGTTCCGCCGCCGCGTTCACGCACCGCTGCTCCCTCCTGCCGCCGTTGCGCGACAGGGCCGCGTGGCGACTGTGGTGTGGGAACGGCTGCGGGACAGTGCGGCCGCGACCGACTTTCTCAACGCGCATGATCAGGGTCTTGGCGGACGTCCGATCGATCTCGCCATCGCCGACGACGCCGGGTTTCGCGCCGTTGTCGCCCGCCTCGACGCGCTCCACCCGGCGGGGTAGGATCGCGCGGGGCTTTCCCCATTCAAGGAGTGACGCAGATGAGCATCCTCGATTCGATTCTGGGCCAGGTCGGCGGCAGCGACGGCCTCACGAACCTTGCGGCAAAGGTCGGGCTGTCGCCCGAACATGTCGAGTCGGCGGTGCAGGCATTGGCGAAGCATCACCAGATGGCGGGTGACACGGCGGAGGGCGCGGCGGCCGCGACCGGACTGCCACTCGACAAGATGCAGGAGCTGATCACCCAGATCGGCGGCGAAGGCGCGCTCGGCAAGTTCGCGACGATGCTGCAGAGCGACGGTGCGGGCGGCATCCTTGGCGCGCTCGACCGCGATGGCGATGGCAATCCGCTCAACGATCTGGGCGGCATTGCCTCGGGCTTGTTCGGCAAGAAATAATCCTTTCGCGCCGCGCGCTTGACAGGCGGCGGGCGGCGCGGTTTTCTTGACCGATGGGGACGGCGATCGCCCCAAGAGGCGTCAGCCGAAGTGTCGCGTCCAATCGTAGACCCTGAGGACGCATCATGCCTGCATCCGATTCCATCGCCCCCGCGACGCTTGCGCGCCTGATCGGCACGCCGGGCGTGCCCGCCTTGCTCGACCTGCGCCCGTCCGGCGTTCCCACCCGCATCCCCGGTGCCAGCCGCCGCGCGCCATCGCCCGATGCGCGCGCGGTCGTGGTGATCGACGCAGCAGGCGGGGCCGAGGCCCATGCCGCCGCCGCGCGGCTGCGCCACGACGGCATCGCCGCCGAGGTGCTGGAGGGCGGCCATGACGGCTGGGCCGCCGCCGGACTGCCGCTCTTGCTGGAGGCGGCGCTGGAGCGCGACGCCGATGACCGGACCCATTGGGTGACGCGCAGCCGGCCCAAGGTCGATCGCATCGCCTGCCCCTGGCTGATCCGCCGTTTCGTCGATCCCCACGCGGTGATCCTGTTCGTCGCGCCGGGCGAGGTCGCGGGCGTCGCCGCCGCGACCGGCGCGGCCCCGTTCGACATCGCAGCGGAGGGGGTGCGCTGGAGCCATCGGGGAGAGGGATGCACGTTCGACGCGCTGCTCGACGATCTCGGGCTCGGCGCGATCCCTGCGCTCGCCCGGCTCGCCCCGATCGTGCGCGGCGCGGACACGGCGCGGCTCGACCTTGCGCCCGAAGCGGCGGGGCTGGTCGCGCTCTCGCTTGGCCTGTCGCGGCTCTACAGCGACGATCACCGCCAGCTGGGGGCGGGGATGGACCTGTACGACGCGCTGTATCGCTGGGCGCGCGATGCGCAGGACGAGCGGCACGACTGGACCTCGCACCAGCCGCGCGGAGGCCGGGCATGAGCGGGGGCGCGAGCATCCCGCTCGGCGAAGCGGTGCGCGTGTGGCTGCGCATCGCCGCGCTGTCGTTCGGCGGCCCGGCGGGGCAGATCGCGGTGATGCACCGCGTGCTGGTCGACGAGAAACGCTGGATCGGTGAGCAGCGGTTTCTCCACGCGCTCAATTTCTGCATGCTGCTGCCCGGGCCGGAGGCGCAGCAGCTGGCGACCTATATCGGCTGGCTGCTGCACAAGCGGGTCGGCGGGCTGATCGCGGGCGGTCTGTTCATCCTGCCCGGCGCGCTGGCGATCATGGCGCTGAGCTGGATCTATGTCCTGTGGGGGACCAGCGGGCTGATCGGCGGGCTGTTCTTCGGTCTCAAGGCCGCGGTGCTGGCGATCGTGGCGCAGGCGGTGGTGCGGATCGGCGGGCGCGCGCTGCGCTCCAATACCGCGCGGTTGCTCGCGGCGACGGCGTTCATCGCGATCTTCTTTCTCGGCGCGCCGTTCCCCTTGATCGTGCTCGGCGCGGGGCTGATCGGCTGGGTGGCGGGGCGGTCGGGGAGCACGGCGTTCGCGGGCGGCGGGCATGGCGGGTCCGGCGGCGGCGTTGCCGATCGCGACACGGTGCTGGGCGAGGACTTGCCCGATCACGCCCGGCCGCGGTGGCGTGCGGTGCTGTTCGATACGCTGCTGTGGCTCGCGCTGTGGCTGGTGCCGATCGCGGCGCTGCTGGTCTGGCTCGGCCCGGACCATGTGTTCAGCCAGATCGCGACCTTCTTCGCCAAGATGGCGATGGTCACGTTCGGCGGGGCCTATGCCGTGCTCGCCTATGTCGCGCAGCAGGCGGTCGAGCATCATGGCTGGCTGCAGCCGGGCGAGATGATCGATGGGCTGGGCATGGCTGAGACCACGCCGGGGCCGCTGATCATGGTGCTCCAGTTCGTCGGCTTCCTCGGTGCCTATCGCGACCCCGGCATGCTCTCACCGATGCTGGCAGGGACGCTGGGCGGGCTGCTCGCGACCTGGGTGACTTTCGCGCCGTGCTTCCTGTGGATCTTCCTCGGTGCGCCGTTCATCGAGCGGCTGCGCGGCAATGCGGCGCTGGCCGGGGCGCTCAGCGCTATCACCGCGGCGGTGGTGGGGGTGATCCTCAACCTCGCCTTGTGGTTCGCCATCCACGCGGTGTTTCGGGAGACGGTAGCGGTCGGGGCGGGGCCGGTGTCGTTCGACGCGCCGGTACTGACGCGCATCGACCCCTGGGCTGCTGTGCTGACCCTGTTCGCGCTGGTCGCGGTGTTCCGGCTCAAGCTCGGTCTGTTCACCGTGCTCGGGTTGTGCGCCGCTGGAGGCGTAGCGCTGCGGCTGGCGGGGCTGGTTTAGTCGAAATTCCCCTCCCTAAAAGGGAGGGGAGGGCTCAGGCCTTCCGCCCGGCGATATGCCGGTCGATCACATTCTCCAGCACGCTCATCGGCACCCCGCCGCCGAGCACCAGCGCGTCGTTGAACCCACGGAAATCGTAGCGCGGGCCGAGCGCGCGCTGCGCCTTGGTGCGCAGCCGGTTGATCGCGGTGTGGCCGAGCTTGTAGCCGCACGCCTGACCCGGCCAGCTGCAATAGCGATCGACCTCGCCGCTCACTTCCTCGACCGACGAGCCATTGGCGGTGGCGAACCATTCGATCGCCTGGCTTCGTGTCCAGCGCTTGGCGTGGAGCCCGGTATCGACCACCAGACGGCACGCGCGGAAGGCTAGGCTCTGGAGATAGCCCAGCCGCCCGACCGGATCGCTGTCATACGCCCCCAGCTCCGCGCCGAGCTGTTCGGCGTACAGCGCCCAGCCTTCGCTATAGGCATTGAAGGCCAGCAGCGAGCGGACCAGCGGCAGCTTGAACGTATATTCCCCCTGCCACGCATGGCCCGGAATGCCTTCATGATAGGCGAGGGTGGCGAGGCTGTAGCGCGTGTGCAGATGCGTCGTGCGCAGGTTCAGCCACACGCGGCCCGGCACCGTCCCGTCGATCGACCCCGCGCCGCCATAGGCGCCCGGCGCGCCCGGCTCTTCGGCCAGCGGTAGCCGCTTCACCTCGACATTGCCGCGCACCAGCGTGTGGAACGCCTGCGGCATCTTCGCCTTCATGTCCTGGATCGTCCTGGTCATATAGGCGAGGATTTCCTGCCGTCCGGCGTCGGTGTCGGGGTAGAGGAACTTCGGATCCTTGCCGAGCGCGGTCATCCGCGCGCCGACGCTGCCCTTGCTGTAGCCGAGCTTCTTGAGGATCGTGTTCATCTCCGACTGGAGCGCCTTCAGCTCCTCGCGCCCCGCCTTGTGCACCTCGTCGGGGGTCATCGTCGTGGTGGTCGCCGCGCGCAGCGCCCAGGCGTAATAGGTCTCGCCGTCCGGGAACTTCCACACGCCCGCGTCCGGCGTCGCCTTGGCGCGATGGCGCTTGAGCTCGGCGATCTGGCGGTCGAGCGCCGGGGCGATCTTGCCCGCCGCCAGCTTCGCCGCCGCCACCGCCTGATCGCCGGTCACGACCTTCTTGCCGGTGAAATTCTCGACCAGCTCCCATTTCCCCGCATCGGTGCCGCGCGTCAGCGCGATCTGGCGCAGGCATTTGTCGAGCAGGAAATCCGGCGCGACGACCCCCTTGTCATAGGCGATCTTGAGCCGCTCGGTCTCGCCGTCGATCTGCCCGGCCCAGCCCTCGAACCGCGCCAGCCACGATGCCGCGTCCGCCGCGCTTTCGACCTTGTGCTCGCTGTCGAGGAAGCGCGGCATGTCGAGATACGCCCCGACATTCTGGATCGCGACATAGGGCGTGTTGCGCCAGCCCCCCACGGCGACATCGCCATAGCCGAAGGCGAACCCGTCCAGCCCGTTCTGGAACGCGGTGCGCACGACATCGACATTGGTCTGCATCACCGGCGACAGCGCGTTGCGGTCGAGCGCGTCGAGCTGCGCGATCCGCGCGCGCAGGCCCTCGGCGACCTTCTGCCGGCCCGCCATGCTGCGATCCTCGACCATCGATCGCAGATGCGCGCGCTCCCCCTTATCGATCCCGAGCGAGGTTGCGCTCTCGGGCGAACTGGTCAGCAGCTGCTCGGCGGTCGCGCTCAACAGCGCATCGGCTGCACTATCCGCCGACGCTGCCCCCTTGGCGCAGGCGGGCAGGGCGGGAAATGCGGCAAGCGTGGCGGTCGAGGCAAGGAACTGGCGGCGGCTGGCGATCATGACGGCTCCGGGATACGCAGAACGGTGGTTACCCGCGTTACCTTAGCCGCGCGGACGACCAGCGCCACCCGGTAGAGTCGTTTTCAGCTTCGCTGAAGCGGCACCGGCCCGCTCCCCCACCCGGCCACCCAACGCCAGTGTATTCTATGGGTGGCCGGGTGGGGGAGCGGGCCGGTGCCGCCACCAATCAACCCGAAGCGCTCCTACTCCCCGAAACTGATCGCCGCCGCGGCGATGGCGCCTATCGCCATCAGCATGTCGATCCGGCTGCGCCCCTTGCGCGCGCGGGCGGCGTGGCGGAGCAGGCTGGCGGTGCGATAGGCCTCTGCAGCGATGGTGCATTCCGGCCCCCAGCGCAGCTGGAGCAGCGACGATGCCGCCCGGTTGCGCACCAGCAACAGGTCGACGATCCGCGACCCCGCTTCCGCCCCCATCTCGCGCTTGTAGCCGGAATCGCCCGCGCCGAAATCGATCCGGTCGATGCCCAGCGCCTGGGCCTCGCCCACCAGATGCGCGGTGACCAGCTTGCCGGGGCGATAGGCCGCGAAGGCTTCGTCATAGCTGCTGGCGATGCTGTACTGCACCGGCGGGGTCAGCAGGTCGAACGAGAAGGCGATGGGCCGCCCGTCGACGCGCAGCACGGTTGCCATCAGCATGTCGGCCAGCACCGGGTCGTCCAGCACGCGACGCCAGTCGGCGCGGCGCGTTTCGGACAGGAATTTGGCGCCCGTGCCATCGGTGGCGCGTCCGACCCAGCTTGCCTGTTCGATCGCGCCGAGATCGTCGAGCAGCCCCGCACTCCACCCGGCCCCGCGCACGGACTCGATCGTGACTGCGCCCTGTTGCTCGAGCTGCCGCGCATAATTGGCCAGCCGCCGCCGCGTCGATGCGCGCGGCCAGCCGGTCGCCGGATCGAAGCTGAAGGTCTGGCCCAGCGGGCGCGACAACACCGTCCACCCGGCCATCGCGGCGGCGCGTGAGAAGAGCTGCGTCGCGGGATCGTCGGCATAGGTCGGGCCGAGCCGCCACACCTGCCCCAGCGCGCCAAGCGTCACCGGATGCGCCAGGAACTCGGCCAGCTCCTCCGCTGTGGCATCCGCCGCAATCGGCAGCGCGCGGAACGGCCAATAGCTGCCCGGTACGGTGCGCGCACCGACCAGCGCCGGGCCGAATGCGATCGTCGGGATCGCCGCCACCGGCCGGTCGTCGCCACGATGCGCGATCAGCGTCGCAGCGTCGCCGTCGTCGGCCGAACCGAACCAGGCGGCGCGCAGAAAGCGATGCTGCGGCGAGAGGAACGGCGTCAGCGCATCGACGGCGCCATCGATCCCCGGATGCCGCGCCACCGCGACCCCGTTGCGCTGCTCCGCCCAGTCGATCCGCTCAACGTACATCGATCCGCTCCCTGACGCGCAGGATTAGCGGCGAAATTCCTTCAATCCGGTAAGCGCGACGATCCATCCGCCGCCAGGGTCGGGACCGCTTCGATCACCACCACCCCGCCACGCACATCGGCGATCCGCGCCTTTGCGCCAGCGGGCAGGTCCGGGCCTTCCGCCGGCCATTCGCCGTCGCCGACACGCACCCGGCCGCTGCCGCCGCTGATCGCATCGACCACGGTGACGCTCTGCCCGATCATCCGCGCGGCGCGGTTGTTGAGGTCGGGGTCGATGCTCGGCACCGGGTTCGCGCCGTACCAGCGCTTGCCGACCAGCACCGCCACCGTCGACCATGCGGCAAAGCTGATGAATTGCCCGATCGCGCCCAGCTCGGGATAGAGCAGCGCCAGCACGCCGGTCGCCGCCGCACCGAGTGCGAAGAAGGTCAGGTAGACGCCGGGGATCAGCAGCTCGCAGATCGCAAGCAGCGCCGCGATGATCAGCCAGACGAACCCCGCCTGGTCGGACAGCCACGCGCTCATTCCTGCGGCGCTCCGAACGGCGACTGACGTACGCGCGCGGGCGGGGCGGGGGGCGCCGGCGGCGTGTCCTTGCCACCCAGAGCTTCCTTCGCCAGCTCGCCGATGCCGCCCAGCGTGCCGATCAGCTGAGTTGCCTCGACCGGGAACAGGATCGTCTTGGCGTTCGGGCTGGTCGCGAACTTGCCGACCGCTTCGACATATTTCTGCGCGATGAAGTAATTCAGCGACTGGGCCGACCCGCTTTCGACCGCCTGGCTGACCAGCTCGGTCGCCTTGGCCTCGGCCTCCGCCGCGCGCTCGCGCGCTTCGGCGTCGCGGAAGGCGGATTCCTTGCGACCCTCGGCCTCGAGGATGCGGGCCTGTTTCTGCCCCTCGGCGCGCAGGATTTCCGACGCGCGGCTGCCCTCGGCCTCGAGGATATTGGCGCGCTTCTCACGCTCCGCCTTCATCTGGCGGCCCATGGCGTTGACGATATCGGCGGGCGGGCGGATGTCCTTGATCTCGACGCGGGTGATCTTGACCCCCCAGGGCGTCGTCGCATGATCGACCACCGACAACAGCCGCGCGTTGATCTCGTCGCGCTTGGACAGGGTTTCGTCGAGGTCCATCGACCCCATCACCGTGCGCAAATTGGTCGTCGTCAGCTGAAGCAGCGCGACATACAGGTCCGACACCTCATAGGCCGCCTTGGCCGCGTCGAGCACCTGGAAGAATACCACGCCATCGGTGGAGATCATCGCATTGTCCTTGGTGATGATTTCCTGACCCGGAATATCGATCACCTGCTCCATCATGTTCACGCGGCGACCCACGCGATAGAAGAAAGCGGGATAAAGGTTGAACCCCGGCTGCGCGACGGTGGTGAAGCGGCCGAAATGTTCGATCGTGTAATGATAGCCTTGCCGCACGATCTTGATGCTGGCGAACAGGTACATCAGCACCAGCACCATCAGGATGAAAAATGCGCCGACCGTGAGTTCCATGGGAATTGCCCGCCTTTCCTAGTTCCCATGATCCTAGCATAGAGGCGGCATGAGCAAAGCGATTTACGCCCCGCCGCGCACCGCGCTGTTCCTGCCCGCATCGAACCCACGCGCGATCGAGAAGGCCAAGGGGCTGCCCGCCGACATGATCATCCTCGACCTCGAGGATGCGGTGAAGGCGGAGGACAAGGAGGCGGCGCGGGAGGCGGTGCGCGCGGTCGACGGCTTTGGCGACCGCCCGTTCGGCGTCCGCGTCAACGCCAAGGACAGCGATCACTGGAAGGCGGATGTGAAGGCGGTCAAGAAATCCGCCGCCACCCATGTCATCCTGCCCAAAGTCGAGACGCCCGAAGCGATCACCTATACCGCGCTCTACGCCGACCGCCCGGTGCTGGCGATGATCGAGACCGCGGCGGGGGTGATGAATGTCGGCCCGATCGCCAGCACCACCGGCTGGGGTGTCGAGCTGGCCGGGCTGATCGTCGGCACCAATGATCTTGCCGCATCGCTCAAGCTGCCCCCGGCGGCGGGCCGCGCGCAGATGGCGCTGTCGCTGCAGCTGGTCGTGCTGGCGGCGCGCGCGCGCGAACTCTGGGTGCTCGACGGCGTGTTCAACCGCCTCGACGATCCAGAGGGGCTGGCGGCGGAATGCGCCGAAGGCCGTCTGCTCGGCTTCGACGGCAAGAGCCTGATCCACCCCAACCAGATCGACATCGCCCGCGCCGCGTTCGACCCGACCGAGGCGGAACTGGAAGAGGCACGGGCGCTGGTCGCGGCGTTCACCGGCGGCGCCGAACGCTACAAGGACGCGATGATCGAAGAGATGCACGTCGACCGCGCCAAGGCGCTGCTGGCGCGGGCGGGGCGATGACGCAACAGTGGGCCGTGGCTGAGCTTGGTCGTAAGGTCGACCAACTGACATCCGATCTCGACCAACGGGTGATCGATGACGCGGTCGCGCTACTTGATGCGATCGCCGCGCCGGTATCGCGCGCAGATGTTGAGGCATTGGTCCGGTTACTACCGGCGGATGGCGACGATGCGCTTGGGCTGAATTGGACCGTTCTCCATGCAATCGAATCTTCCCCCAAGTGGCCTGTCTGGGAGCTGTTACGGGACGATGGAAACGAGTGGATCGAGACTTTGAGGTTGAGACTTGTGAACAGCGGCATCACGCCCCCCTAGCGCGCGTCACATAGCGCGGTTACATGGGCCGCCAATTCTCGACTCAGGACATTGGCGCACCCCATGGATATCCCGCTCGGCCTCACCTTCGACGACGTTCTGCTCTATCCGGGCGAGAGCGAGGTGCTGCCGAGCATGGCCGACACCCGCACGCGGGTGACGCGCAACCTCGCGCTCAACATCCCGATCCTCTCCTCCGCGATGGACACGGTGACCGAAGCCGACATGGCGATCGTCATGGCGCAGCTCGGCGGGATGGGCGTGCTCCACCGCAATCTGGAGATCGATGAGCAGGTTGAGGCTGTGCGCGCGGTCAAGCGCTTCGAAAGCGGCATGGTCGTGAACCCGATCACCATGTCGCCGACTGGCACGCTGGCCGAGGCGCAGGCGCTGATGGCGCGGCATAAGATCAGCGGCATTCCGATCACCGAAGCCGGCGGCAAGCTGGTCGGCATCCTCACCAACCGCGACGTGCGCTTTGCCGAAAATCCGGGCCAGCCGGTTAGCGAACTGATGACCCACGACAACCTCGCCACCGTCTCGATCGGTGTCGGGCAGGAAGAGGCGCGCCGCCTGCTGCACCAGCGCCGCATCGAAAAGCTGCTGGTGGTGGACGAAAACTATCGCTGTGTCGGCCTGATCACCGTCAAGGACATCGAAAAGGCGGTAAACTACCCCAATGCGACCAAGGATGGCGCGGGCCGCCTGTGCGTCGCCGCCGCGACCACCGTTGGCGACAAGGGCTTCGAGCGGACCGAAGCGCTGGTCGATGCCGAGGTCGACCTGATCGTGATCGATACCGCGCACGGCCATAACAAGGACGTCGCCCGCGCTGTCGAGCGGGTGAAGAAGCTGTCGAACCGCGTCCAGGTCGTCGCGGGCAACGTCGCGACCGCCGCCGCCACCCGCGCACTGATCGACGCGGGCGCGGACGGGATCAAGGTCGGCATCGGCCCGGGGTCGATCTGCACGACCCGCGTCGTCGCGGGCGTCGGCGTGCCGCAGTTGACCGCGGTGATGGACGCCGCCAACGAAGCCGCCAAGTCGGACGTGCCGGTGATCGCCGATGGCGGTCTGCGCACCTCGGGCGACCTCGCCAAGGCACTCGCTGCCGGGGCCTCGACCTGCATGGTCGGATCGCTGCTCGCCGGGACCGAGGAGGCACCGGGCGAAACCTTCCTGTATCAGGGCCGCGCGTACAAATCCTATCGCGGCATGGGCAGCGTCGGCGCGATGGGCCGCGGCTCCGCCGACCGCTATTTCCAGGGCGATATCAAGGATCAGCTCAAGCTTGTCCCCGAAGGGATCGAGGGACAGGTCGCGTTCAAGGGCCCGGCCAAGGACGTGATCCACCAGCTGATCGGCGGCATCAAGGCGGCAATGGGCTATACCGGTGCCGCGACGATCCCCGAGCTGCAGCAGAAGGGCAAGTTCGTCCGCATCACCAATGCCGGCCTGCGCGAAAGCCATGTCCACGACGTGACGATCACGCGCGAAGCACCGAATTATCCGACGCGCTGACCCTGGGTAAACCCGCGTAATTTCAAAAAATTAGCGGGGCCGGAACCGATCGTTTCGCGTGCGCGTTGATTGCTTCGGGTCGATGCATGTGCATCGCCTGGGGGAATGACGGAGCAAGCGTGGAATCGAGCGCGACACGGGTAGCGGGCGTCCCGGCATTTCTGGCCAATGGCGGAGAGATGGGCGCGCGCATCGCCGCCTTTGACTGGTCCAGAACCAGTGTCGGGCCGATCGAACACTGGTCGCAGAGCCTGCGCAGCATCGTCGCGTTTCTCGTCAACTCGCCCGTGCCGCTGGTGATGCTGTGGGGCGAGGACGGGTACCTCATCTATAATGACGGCTATTCGGCCTTTGCCGGTGAGCGGCATCCGGGATTGCTCGGCATGAAGGTGCTGGAGGCCTGGCCCGAGGTCGCCGATCTCAACGCGCATGTCATGCGCGTCGGCCTCGCCGGCGGCACGCTTGCCTATCGCAACCACAAGCTCAAGCTCAACCGCACCGGAACGTTCGAGGATTGCTGGCTCGACCTCGATTATTCGCCCGTGTTCGACGATGCCGGGCAGCCGGCGGGGGTGATGGCTGTGGTCGTCGAGACCACCGACTCCGTGCTGGCGGAGGCTTCGCTGCGCGAAAGCGAGGCGCGGCTGCGGTTCCTAGACGCGCTGTCGCGCGAGACCGGCGCGGCGAAGGATCCGTCCGAGATTCTGGCGACCACCACGCGCATGCTCGCCGACCAGCTCGAAGCCGCCAATTGCGCCTATGCCGACATGGATGCCGATGGCGATGGCTTCACCATCCGCGGCGATTGGGCGCGCCCCGGATTGCGGTCGATCGTCGGCCATTACAGCCTTGCCGCGTTCGGGCAGCAGGCGGTGCGCGAACTCAACGCCGGTCGCCCCCTGATCCTCGACGATATCGCGCACGAGCTCCCGCCGCACGAAGCCGCGACCTTTGCCGCGATCGGGCTGGCGGCGACGTGCTGCGTGCCGCTGGTCAAGGGTGGCCGCCTGATCGCGCTGATGGCGGCGCATCATGCCGAGCCGCATGTCTGGACGCCGGATGAAATCGCGCTGATCCGCGAGGTGACCGACCGTAGCTGGGCGCATGTCGAGCGTACCGCCGCCGCCGCCGAACTGCGCAAGTCCGCCGAACAGCTGCGCCAGCTCAATGCCGAGCTCGAACATCGGGCCAATGAACGCGCCGCCGCGCTGGAGCAGAGCCGCACCCAGTTCCGCCTGCTGGTGCAGGGCGTGACCGACTATGCGATCTACATGCTCGATCCCGACGGGGTGGTCGCCAGCTGGAACGCCGGGGCGCAGCGGATCAAGGGCTATACCCCGGACGAGATCATGGGCGCACATTTCTCGACCTTCTATCCCGACGAGGATCGCGCCGCCGGGGAGCCGCAGCGCGCGCTCGAAACCGCGCGGCGACAGGGGCGCTTCGCCGCCGAGGGGTGGCGCATGCGCAAGGGCGGGGTGCGCTTCCGCGCCAGCGTTGTGCTCGACGCCATCCATGACGATGACGGCAGGCTGATCGGCTTTGCCAAGATCACCCGCGACATCACCGAGCGCGAGGAGGCCCAACGCGAACTGGAAGTCGCGCGCGAGGCGCTGTTCCAGAGCCAGAAAATCGAGGCGATCGGCCAGCTGACCGGCGGGGTCGCGCACGACTTCAACAATCTGCTGATGGCGATCATGAGCGGCCTGACCTTGCTGCGCAAACGCCTGCCGGAGGGGGATGCGCAGATCACCCGCCTGATCGACAATTCGATGCAGGCGGCGGATCGCGGCGCGGCGCTGACCCAGCGCATGCTCGCCTTTGCCCGGCGACAGGAGCTGAAGACCGAACGGATCGACGTTCCCGCGCTGGTCGCCGACATGCGCGGACTGCTGGAGCGGACGATCGGCCCGTCGTGGCGGATCGACATGGACTTTCCCGATCGCCTGCCCGCCGTCTCGGCCGACGCCAACCAGCTTGAAATGGCGCTCGTCAACCTGGCGGTGAATGCGCGCGACGCCATGCCCGAAGGCGGGCGCATCTGCATCTGCGGCGTCGAGCGCGAGGTAATCGGCGAGGTGCGCGGCCTCACCTCCGGCCATTATGTCCGCATGACCGTCGGCGACGAGGGGACCGGCATGGATGCCGCAACGCTCGCCCGTGCGACCGAGCCGTTCTTCACCACCAAGGGGGTGGGCAAGGGCACCGGCCTTGGCCTGTCGATGATCCACGGCTTTGCGCGCCAGAATGGCGGGATGCTGGAGATCGAGAGTGCGCCGGGGCAGGGGACGCGCGCCCATGTCTGGTTGCCGGTCGCGCCCGATGGTGCCCGCGTCAGCGCCGCCGTGCCGCGCACGGTTACCGGCTGCGGCACGACGCGATCGCTGGTGGTGCTGGTGGTCGATGACGATCCGCTGGTGCTGATGAACACCGCCGACCTGCTGGCCGACCTCGGGCATCGGGTGATCGAGGTCGAGTCCGGGGCTGCCGCGCTCGATTACATGACGGCGCGCGAAGACATTGCGCTGCTCATCACCGATCAGGCGATGCCCGGCATGACCGGTACCGAACTGATCGCGCGGGTGCGCGCACAGCGCCCGGATCTACCGATCGTCCTCGCCACCGGCTATGGCGAGACTCCCGCCGAGGCGTCCTCGTCGCTGCTGCGGCTCAACAAGCCGTTCACCCAGGCCGATCTGGAACGCGCCGTGGCGGACGCGATGCTGCAGCGAGTTTAGAGGCGGACGTTCCTCCGCCAGCGGTAACGGATTGCAGCTGCCCAGACATTATTTCGACGCAATGCGCGGGCACTCCGACCCTGCCTTGTCGAGTATCGCTGTCCCGCCCCCAGCCGAAGACCCACGCCCGCTGCTCCAGCGCGCGCGGGAGCGGTTCGGCACGCGTGCGGTGGCGATCGTCCTGGCACTGCTGGTCGAGCTGCTGCTGGCGCTGCTCCTGCTCACCATTGCGCCAAAGATCCTGACGCCCCCGGACAAGACCGTGCCGATGGCTACCTTCGGCGTCAGCCCCGAACCCGAATCCGCGCCGGAGCCACCGTCCGACGCGCGCCCCGCCGATCCGGCGGTGCAGCCAGTTTCGCAGCCGCAACCGCGCGACGCCGAAACCCCACCACCGCCCGATCCGGTCGTTGCCGAACCGGCGCCCGAACCGCCAGTGCTGCTCGATATCCCGCTCGCCCGGATGCCCGATATCGCGACGCTTCCGCGCCGACCG